>Ga0256845_1000531_pt1 | contig 35655 bp, 36 predicted proteins | sample RiftiametaG_FD_189101 | JGI IMG/M metagenome (GOLD analysis project Ga0256845, IMG submission 189101) | Tube worm associated microbial communities from hydrothermal vent at the East Pacific Rise, Pacific Ocean - Riftia | ecosystem: Host-associated > Annelida > Integument > Unclassified ...
TTAATGGCAAATGATGGAGCTAGTTTGTACAAGAAGTGTGCAGGTTGTCATGGTGCTAAAGCTGAGAAAAAAGCTTTGAATAAATCACAGATTATTCAAGGTTGGAGTCAAGAGAAACTTGTAACTGCACTAAAAGGTTATAAAGATGGAACTTATGGTGGAGCAATGAAAGGACTTATGAAAGGTCAGGTTGCTACTTATGACGATGCAAAGATAGAAGCAGTAGCTGCGTATATAACAACATTAAAATAGAGGTTTAGATTTGGGGGCTGACCCCAAATCTAAACTTTTTGTAGAGTGAGGACTCTTTTATTATCGTGTTTTAGGAGTTTTAAGTTACACTCTTTAGCCATAGTTAATATGGTTTTTGGAGTGAAAAAGGTTATGTGAGTTGGGTCTCTTCGATACCACCATTTTAGGAAATCATCTTGATTATTGGAGTGAAAAAGTGTCATTAGTGATATGACTCCATTGGGATTTAGATGGCTTGAGAGAAGATTGAGAATCTTTTTTGGATTTTCTAGGTGTTCAAAAACTTCTGTTGAAGTTATAAGGTCATATTTTTTATCTTTGTAGATTTCTTTTGGCTGGTAAAACTTGTCAAAGTACTCTACATGTAGACCTCTTCTTTTTAAAAGTTCAGCTAAAACTGGTGTTGGTCCACTTCCAAAATCAAGAGCACTTTTTACATATATATTATTAAGTGTAAAATCTAAAAAATCATCGAACATCTTAACATAGCCATCATTTTCTAAGCTATTGTTATGGTGATTATATTGATTTTTTTCATCATTGAGAGAAACGTAAAATTTTTTATCTAAAAATATTGATTCACAAGAGGCACAGTGGTAAAATCTTTTTTTTAGTTCAATATCTTCAAAACTTACCGTTTGAGTGTTACATATAATACATTTCATAAATTTTCCATAGTTTTAGTAAATGTTTATTTACTAATTAAGTTATATATTGCTATTATATCATTTATGTATAAGTATATAATAGCTTTAGCGATTTTAATAGTTTTTTCTTTACCATTTGTTAATTTTGGCTCTTATTATGATGAAAAAGAGATACGACTTGGCATGAGTGGACCTTTCAGTGGAAATCTTCATACTATTGGAGATGAGTTGATGCTTGGAGTAAATGCATACTTTAAACACATAAATGAGAAAGGTGGTATCTACGGAAGAGTGTTTAGAGTTATTACTAGAGATGATAAGTACGAACCAAAGATAACAGCGGAAAACGCAGAAGAACTTATAAAAAAACAGAGAGTTTTTGCTCTTCTTGGCTTCATAGGAACACCAACTAGCAAAGTAGCATTACCGATAGCAGTAAAATATAGAGTACCTTATATAGGTGCGTTTACTGGAGCAGATTTTCTTAGGCAAATTCCAAGAAATCCACTTGTACTCAATGGAAGAACTAGCTACAGAAAAGAGATTGAATCATTAATAAAATATTTTGTAGATGATGAGAAATATACAGAAATAGCTGTTTTCTATCAAAATGATAGTTATGGTCGATCTGGTTTAATTGGAGTTAAGGCTGCTCTTAAAAAAAGAAGTATAGATTTGGTTGCTGAAGGAAGTTACAAAAGAAACACCCTCTCAGTTGGAAATGCACTTTATGAAATATCTCAAAATAGACCACAAGTCGTGATTATGATAGGGGCTACTAAGCCAACAGCAGAGTTTATAAAACGTGCAAGAAAAGATAAAAATCTAAAAGATGTAAAATTTGGAGCTATCTCTTTTATAGGTTCTAGGATGTTACTAAATGCTTTGAATGAAAAACTTGGAAATATAATTTTTTCTCAAGTTGTACCATCGCCTTGGGGTGCTTTATCTCAAGAGGTAGGTCTTTATAGAAAACTTATGGATAAATATAATCCTGATAAAGAGTATAGTTATATATCTTTAGAAGGCTTTTTTATAGCTAAGATGACAATAGAACTATTTAGAAGAGTAGGAGAAGATTTTACACGAGAGGACTTTATAGATGAGATGAGACATCTCTATAGAGAGATAGAGAGCAATCAAGATGTGGAAGAGAGTAGGAGAGTATGTAAATGTCTGAATAATGTTTATTTAACTTACTACAATGATGGTATTTTTTGGGATATAAATGAAAAAAATTAATAAGCCATTTAAGGATTTCATGGGTAGCATAGATAATATGACGATAACTAAAAAAACTAGTTTGTTATTTCTTATTATGGTTGTTGGCATGCTTTTTATTGGAAGTTTTGCTCATATGAGTCTAAATCGTATCAAGGGAGATTTTGATATTCTTTACGACAAACGGATGGTTCCAGTTATTCGTCTTGAAAAGATAAAAGATATTTATACTGTTAACATACTTGATACCTTGCGAGATATAGAGAGTAGCCACATAAGTGTTAAGGATGGTGAAAGTATCATTTTGCTTGCTCAAGAGCTTATTCGTCGTGACTGGAGTGAGTACAAAACAAGTCTTTCCATTAATGAGATGGATTGGATGTTTGATTTAGCACAATCTGTGAATCTTGTAAATTTAGAAAATAGTAAAGAAACCAAATCATTGGAAGATGACATGATTCATTCTATTGAGACTAAAGTAAGAAAAATTGACTCCATCTTGGTTGAGATATTTAATCTATTTGGTAGAAATCATACAGCAGATGCATTTGAGCGTCTTCAAAATGACCTTTACCCAAGTGTAAACTCTATTAATATTCATCTTACTCAACTCATAAGTCTAAACCTAGAAGCGGCAAGTAGTGGAAAGCAAAGAACGGAGGCAGTATATGAAAACACTTTTGAGTGGATTGTTGCCGCAACTGTTGGAACTATAGCTATCGCTGCACTTCTTGCAACAGTTATTTTACAAAACATTAGACTTCTTCATGGACAACTTGCAAGAATGGTAGATGCAAAAACAAAAGAATTACAAGATTTGAATAGTGCCTTGGAAGAGAAAATAGCTCTTGAGGTTGAGCAGAGCCGTCAAAAAGACCAAATCATGTTTAGGCAATCAAGGCTTGCTGCTATGGGGGAAATGGTAGGAAATATAGCTCATCAGTGGCGTCAACCACTCAATGCGATAGTTCTTATTATTCAGAGTTTTCAGATGAAACAGATCTTAGGTAAACTTGATGATAAGTTTATAGATGCTCAAGTTGATGAGGGAATCAAGCTTGCGGCTTCTATGTCAAGAACAATAGATGATTTTAGAAACTTTTTTAAACCCAATAAAATAGAAGAAGTTTTTAGTGCCAAAAGGGTTATACGGGAGTCTATAGACTTGGTTGAGAACTACTATGAGAAAATAGATATAAAGATGAACCTTATATGTGAAGAGGACTTTGAAACTCTCGGTTATCCAAATGAGTTTTCTCAAGTTTTGATGAACTTATTCTCAAATTCTAAAGATGCCCTACAAGATATAGATAACCAAAAGAAGTATATTGAAGTAGTTATAAAAGTTGATAAAAAAAGTGCCAATGGAAAGATATTTGTTATAGATAATGGTGGTGGTGTTCCTGCTGAAGTGATGGATAGGATGTTTGATCCATATTTTACAACTAAACACCAAAGTAGCGGAACAGGAATTGGTCTTTATATGTCCAAAGAGATTATAGAGAAGCAGATGCATGGTTCAATTGAGGTAGAAAATATTTCTCATAGATTTTTTGAAGACATAGAAGTTTATGAGAAGTGTGCTTGTATCAATATATTGATGCCGATAAATAATAAGGGGTAGAAAATGGATTTAAATTGTTTAAAAGATTGCGTTATACTCTACGTAGAAGATGAACAGAGTGTACAAAATCAGACAAAGATGATACTTGATGATTTTGTAAAAGAGGTTAAAATTGCGAGTGATGGAGTTGAAGGGCTTAAGATTGCTCTTGAAGAAGATATTGATATTATTGTAACTGATATCATGATGCCTCATAAAAATGGGATAGATATGCTTAAAGAGTTAAAAGAGCATAAAAAAGAGATACCTGCTATTATAACAACAGCTTTTACTGAGACAGAGTATTTAATGGAAGCAATTAAGCTCAAAGTTGATGGCTTTATAACAAAACCAATAAATATAAAAGATTTGATAAATACAATCTATACAGTAATGTTACCAAAAGTGCAAAAAGAAGAGCTAAAAGGTTGTTCTTATATGGTAGATGCCTTGTCTATCTTAGTAGGTGGTAAAAAAATTGAGATTTTAAAGTATATAATCAATAACCTTGACAAAGAACATGTTTTTTACGGTTCATATCAAGATATAATGGATAATATAGGAGTTAGTAAGCCAACTGTTGTTAATATGTTTAAGCAACTAATTCAAGCAGGTGTTTTAGAGAAGATAAAAAATAAAGTTTATCGTTTTAAAAACAGTAGATTTATAAAAGAAGAGGTTCAATAGATGAATAAAATAGTTTTTTTAGTACTTGTGGGTTTTTCTACACTACTTTTTAGTGCAGATACAAATGTGGTTTTTGAGACAACAAAAGGAAAAATAGAGTTTAAATTGTTTCCTGAATTTGCTCCAAAAACTGTAGAAAACTTTGTTGGTTTGGTAAACAAAGGTTACTATAATGGGATTGTCTTTCATAGAGTTATTAAAAACTTTATGATTCAAGGTGGAGATCCAACAGGAACAGGTCGTGGCGGAGAGTCTTTTTGGGGAGGAAAATTTAAAGATGAATTTGCTCCAGGAGTTGTATTTGATAGAAGTGGCATACTAGCTATGGCAAATGCAGGACCAAATACAAATGGAAGTCAATTTTTCATAACAACAAAGCCTACACCTTGGTTAAATGGGAAACATACCATATTTGGTGAAGTAGTTGATGGATTTGATGTTATAAGTGCAATAGAAAATACAGATGTCAATGGAAGAGATAGACCCATATATGAAATAAGAATTAAGAAAGCTTACGTTAAGTAGGTGGTTATTTTATAATCATAAATATTATGGCTTTATCATAGAAAAATAGATACAATATAAAAATTTGAAATTTTGGAGGAATCAATGAAGAAGATTGAAGCAATCATTAAGCCATTTAAGCTTGAAGATGTAAAGGATGCCTTGACCGCAATGGAAATAACTGGTATGACAGTTAGTGAAGTAAAAGGTTATGGTCGTCAACAAGGTCATTCAGAGCTATATAGAGGTGCAGAGTATGTAGTTGATTTCTTACCAAAGATTAAGATTGATATTATCGTTAAAGAAAATGATGTTGATGCCGCTGTTAAAGCGATAGTAGATTCAGCAAAAACAGGAAAAATTGGTGATGGAAAGATTTTTGTATCATCAGTAGATAGAATTATCAGAATTAGAACTTCAGAAGAAGATGAAGAAGCAATCTAATAGAATATAAGAGATGATTAAAAAATAATCATCTCATCTTCTCATAATTATTGTACAATTTTACATTATGTTACATGTAAAGGGTCAATAATGCAAATAACAGAAATCCCATATGTCATAGATACATTCTTTTTAATCTTTTCGGCAGTTCTTATTATCTTTATGGCACCAGGTTTTGCTATGCTTGAGGCTGGTTTAGTAAGAACAAAGAATGTAACTTCAGTTTTAACAGGCAACGTTTTGCTTTATGCAGTTTGTTCATTTGTTTTTCTTATCTTTGGTTTCAACTTTATGTTTGGAGGAGATGGGTTCTTCTTGAGTGGCTTAGAGTACACGAACTACAGTATATACGCATTTTTCTTTTTTCAAATGGCATTTGTGAGTAAAACAGTATCTATTATGAGTGGTGGTGTTAGTGAGAGAATAAAACTTTTGCCATTTATGAGTTTTGCAGTTTTAATGAGTGGCTTTATCTATCCAATGGTGGGACGCTGGATTTGGGGCGGAGGTTTTTTAAGTGATGTTCATGATTTAGCAGGTTCTACTGTTATCCACTCTGTTGGTGGTTGGGCATTGTTGGCTGGCATTTTAGTTCTTGGTGCAAGAAAAGGTAAGTATACAAAAGATGGACGTATTCGTCCAATCCCTGCATCAAATATCCCTTTAGTAACTCTAGGTGGACTTCTTCTTTGGATAGGTTGGTTTGGTTTTAACGGAGGAAGTGCGTTTCAAATCTCTTCAAAAGCCAATGCTGATTTAGTAGGACTTATCATTCTTAACACAAATACAGCTGGACTTTCTGGGGCAATCATAGCAACAATAATTGTCTATATGCAGTACAAAAAACTAGATATCACAATGATACTAAACGGTGCACTTGGTGGACTTGTAGCCATCACAGCTGGTGCAGATGTTGTAGGACTTTGGGAGCCTATAGTAATTGGCGCTATTGGTGGAATTTTAGTTGTTTTTGCAGTACCACTGTTTGATAAGTTTAGAATAGATGATCCTGTTGGTGCATTGTCGGTACACTTAGTAAATGGTATTTGGGGAACTATTGCAGTTGCTCTTTTTGCAGATTTTTCACTTTTAACTCAGCTTAAAGGTATAGCAGTAGTTGGTGTTTTTACTTTCCCTGTTGCATATCTTATTTTTATAGTTATAAAAAAGGTTATAGGACTTAGAAGTGATGAAGAGCATGAGTACGTTGGATTAGATTTAGAAGAGTGTGGGCTAGAGGCATATCCTGAGTTTGTTAAAACAAAAATATAAAAGATAGTCTACATGTAGACTATCTTAATAGTGTTTAATTAGTGTTTCTGTAACACGTTCAAGTATTTTAAAGACCCTTGTTGAATCTTCATCATTGTTGTTGTAAAGTGGATTTATTTCAGCCATTTCCCAACAACAAACTTTTTCATTTTTAATAAGCTCTAGGTTTAGTTGCATTGCTTGTTCATAAGATAACCCATTTGTTACAGGAGTTCCAGTTCCTGGAACATATAGAGGGTCAATGCTATCTACATCAAAAGAGATGTAGATATGCTTACAGTATGAGAGCTTTTTAAATATCTCTTCAACTACTGTTTGTATGCCTTTGTAAGTCATCTCTTCAACTGTATAAACAGGAATCTTATGTTTTTTTATAAGAGCCTCTTCTTCTTTCTCAAAATCTCTCAATGCACAAAAAACTATGTTTTCAGGTTTTATTGAAGGCTCATTAGAAACTAGATATTTTAGTTTGTTCCAGTACTCTATCTCTTTTTTATTTGGCTTATTTATAGCACACTCTTTGTTGTCCATAGCACACGCTATTGCTAAAGGCATACCGTGCATGTTTCCAGAACCACTTGTATAAGGTGTATGTATGTCTGCATGAGCATCTATGTATATTACTCCTATTTCATCATTAGGATGAGCCATCTTTAGTCCATGCATAGTTCCTGCACAGCTTGAGTGGTCACCTGCTAGTATAATAGGAAAAAGATTTTCATCTCTCATTATTTTCACTTTTTCTGCAAGTTGCGATATGACAGGATGAACTTTGTCAATATGCTTCGCATTTTCAAATGAGCAATTATCTTCTGCAGATTTATCTTGCCCTATCTCTTCGACTACAAACTTTTCATAGTAATCAGAGTTAATCTCAGCCGATGATTTCCTAAGAGCTTCAAGCCCAAGAGCAGCACCTTTTCTATGTCCTGCTATGTCCGCATAAACTTCTATAAGTTTTATATGTTTATAAATTTCTGGCATGACTATAACAGTGAAAATAGATTTTTAACATCGTTAAGCTGAGGGATAAGATTCATTTCCTTACCAACATTGTTCTTTTTAGCCAAATCATAGATAAGTCTTAGCACTGAGTAATCTTCCAAAGCAAAACCAATAGAATCAAAAAGAATCGTTCCATGAGTAGCTACATTTAGCTTTTTTTCGCCTCTTATGACTTCATAAATCTCTGTACATGTAAAGTCATCTGACATCTGCTGTATATCGCCTTCTATTCTGGCTTGTTCTAAAAACTCTACCACTACAGTTGAACTTTCTACTATCTCTTTTGCAATCTCAGTTTTACCTGGACAATCTCCACCTATGCCATTGATAAATACATCTTTTTTCAGCATATCTTTTGTTAAAACTGTTTGGTATCTTTTGTCTGCCGTACAAGTTGTAATTATATCGGTCCCATCGACTGCGTCAGCTGAGTCTATACATGGAGTGATTTTTATATCGTATTGAGCCATATTTTTAGCAAATTTTTCCATCGCTTTTGGGTCAGTGTCATAGTAGCGAACCTCTTTTAAATCAAAGATATATGAAAATGCAAGGTATTGAAATTCACTCTGTGCACCAGTTCCAATAAGTGCTAAAACAGAAGAGTCTTTTTTTGCTAAGTATTTTGCAGCTAAGGCTGAGTTTGCCGCTGTTCTGAAAGCTGTGAGAAGTGTCATCTCTGTAAACATAAGAGGTTCACCAGTTTCAGTTACACTAAGCTGACCTGTTGCCATAACTGTCATTTTGTTTTGGTCTGGGTTTTTTGGGTGACCGTTAACGTACTTAAAAGAGTAAAGTTTATCATTGCTTACTGGCATAAGCTCTATAACTCCACCATCAACATGGGTTGCTACTCTTGGAGTTTTGTCAAAATTTTCCCAGTTTGAGTAGTCTTCTTCCATAGTTTTTATAAGCTCTAAATAAAACTCTTTGTAACCTATCTTTAATATAAGTGTTTTTATATCTTCTATCTCTAATACTAACATTTATTTTCCTTATAATATGAAGAGAGAAGAGAGGTTTTATATGTAAGTTAATTTAACAATCTCTAAAGCTCTTAATATTTAATTTATTAAAAGTTAAAAGAGAAAAATCGAATTTTTCCATTACGGCGTAAGCGTTTATCTATTACTTTTTGTGAACCCATATTTTTCCATATTTTTACTTAATATTTTGTTATAATACAACATTACATATAAGGAAAATTTTATAATGACTATAACGCTGAAATCTCCATTAGATATGCACCTTCATTTAAGAGATGAAGATATGCTGAAAATTGTAGCACCATTGAGTGCTGAGACATTTAGTGCAGGCATTATAATGCCAAACTTAGTTCCACCAGTGACAACAATAGAAGCTGTAAAAGCTTATAAACAAAGAATAAAAGACGCTATTGGGGATGAAGAATTTGAGCCTTTGATGACTCTATTTTTCAAAAATGATTATAGTTACGAGTTTTTAAAAGATGCAAAAGAGCATATAAGTGCTATCAAACTTTATCCTTCAGGAGTTACAACTAACTCAGAAGGTGGAGTGAGCAGTATGGATATAGAGGGGTTAAGAAGTACTTTTGAGATTATGAGTGAGCTTGAAATTCCTCTTTGTGTTCATGGTGAGACTAATGGTTTTGTTATGGACAGAGAGGCAGAATTTGGTTCTGTTTATGAGCAGTTTGCAATCAACTTTCCAAAACTTAAAATCATTATGGAGCATATCACTACAAAAAATAGCGTTGATTTACTTGATAAACATGAAAACCTATATGCTACTATAACAGTTCAGCACCTCTATATCACTTTAGATGATGTTGCTGGAGGAATGCTTAAACCACATCTGTTTTGTAAGCCAATAGCTAAACGTTACGAAGATAGAGAAGCTCTTTTAAGAGTTGCTTTGAGTGGTCATCCTAAAGTGATGTTTGGTAGTGATTCAGCTCCTCATCCAACACATAAAAAAGAGTGCTGTGGATGTGCAGCAGGTGTTTTTACAGCTCCAATAGCAATTACAGCTCTTGCATCACTATTTGATACAAATGGTGCATTGGAGAATCTTCAAGCATTTGTAAGTGATAATGCCCAAAAAGTTTATAATTATAAGCCACAAATAAAAGAAATAGAGTTAGTTAAAGAGCCTTTTAGAGTACAAAAGAGTTATGCGAATGTAGTTCCTATGTTTGCGGGAGAAATGTTGTCATGGAGTGTTAAGGAGTAGACATGGAAGAGAGTGAGCATATAAAAAGCTTTTTAGTTGATTCATCACAATTTATAGATGAGTTTAAGCCTACTTTTGTAAAATATTTTGTTGATTTATGTATCTCTTATGATAAGTTCTATGCTGAACATACATTAGAAGAGGTAGCATCTACTGTTTACGAAGACATTTTTGTAGTCGATATTTTTATAACAACATTTGAAAATGATATTTTTAAAGAGATGCTTAAAGATGGAGTAATGATAGGTTTTTTGATAAATAGAAGTATGTTCTTTCTTTTAGAAAACTATATAAAAAGCATTAATGAAAGTGAAAAGAGTAAAGGGTATGTTGAGAGTATGATCTTATGCATTACAGAGTACATAAACGAATTTGAAAAAAATATATGTGATAAAAATAGACTACAACCTTTACACATAAACTTTGATAAATTAGAAAATTTTTCAGAATGTAATAATATCTTAGATATTTTTAAAGATATAAAAGAGAGAGGCGATGAAATTACATTTTTTAATCTTTATAAAGGTATTCCAGTAGAACATAAAGCTACTATTGTAGATATTGATGGTGAAGATGTAGTATTTAGAACTATGCAAACACAAGAGATGGCTATGAAAATGGATGGAGTAGCATATATACTAAAAGATGGTAATTTCGATAAGTATTTAAAAGCAAATATCTCGTATAATAACTTTGCAAATAACACTGTTGTTCTTAATGGCTTCACGTATCTTTTAAATATGCCCGCAACTAATAGAGAGTTTATGAGAGTTCATCCTGAAATCATGGCTGAAGTATCTCTCTCTTATGAAGATGAGTTAATGACAAAAGGAAAACTTTTTGATTTATCTATATATGGTTTGGGTGTTGTTAGTGAAGAAAACAATGGCATATATGCTGGGGCAAAAATACGTATTAATTTTGAATTGAAGTATTCAAATTTAGATAAATCTACTCATCTTAGTATAGATGGTGAGATTTTAAATATCATTGAATATAGTAGCTCTTATAGATATTGTATAAAAATTTATCCTAAAGCTAATGCAGAAGACAAGATTAGAGAGTATGTAAAGATAAGAGAAGTTGAAATATTAGATAGTTTAAATAAAGAAATTGAGTCTTATAAGATGTGATATGGTAGTAGGGAAATCCCTACATACCACCACTTGCTTCCATCTTTTTCTCCCATATACCACCTATATAAGCTAAAAGTGCTGTTATACAGAAGTACATACCTGCAATGATAATCCAAGTTTCAAATGGTGAGAAAGTATTTGCAACTATCTCACGTCCTACTTTTGTCAAATCGGTAATAGAGATAATAGATACCAAAGATGAGTCTTTAACAAGAGCAATCATCTCTCCAACTAGTGTTGGAAGTGCACGTTTTAGTGCCTGAGGCATAATGATAAAAGCCATAGTTTGAAAGTAGTTCATGCCAAGAGATTTTGCTGCTTCGTATTGACCTTTGTCTATAGACTGAATAGCGCCTCTAATTACTTCAGCAATATATGCACCAAAAAAGATACCAAGTGAGAGCCCACCGGCTAAAAATCGTTCAAGATCAAATATAGTAGCAACTATAAAGTAAAAAATAAATATTTGGACAAGCAGAGGAGTCCCTCTAATGATAGTAATATAGACTATTGCTATATCTTTAAAAAATTGAAATTTAGAGAGCCTCATAAAGGCTAGAAGTATTCCTATAGAAAAAGCAAGTATGGCCGAAAATCCAGAAATCTTGAGAGTTATCAAAAGACCTTTTAGTAATGGACCCATGGCCCATGAAGTTTCTGTAGCTATTGCATCATATTCAAAAAGTTCATCTCCATTATCAATTACAAAAGTATATCCATTAGGTATTTCTAGTTCTTTGCTATCGTCATCGTTGCTAATTACAACTTTCCCATTCTCTTTTATACTAACAACACCATCAAATGGTGCTTCAACAGCTGTTACTTTTTCATAAGCAAAGTATTTTGGTACACTTGTCCACTTCCAGATATAGTTCATATTTGAAGCTGCACTAAATAAGAAGTAACCTATTAGTACGTAAAAAAGGACAGCTATTGTGTGTCCAAGTACTTTGTTCTCTAAAATTGATTGTTTTGTTTTTGCCATTTTGTCGTTTATCCTAAATTGTATCTCTATTTTACCTACTACATGTAGGTAAAATAGAGACGCATATTTGCGTCTCTAAAAAGCGGTAACTTACATTACTTTCTTTTGCCAAGCGTCTTTCTCAAACCACTTACTATATATCTTGTCATAATTACCATCATTTTTCATCTGGTGTAAAAAGTTGTTTAACCAGTTGTTAAGATCAGGATCACCTTTTCTAAAAGCCCATCCTAATGGCTCAAAAGTTAAATCAGTATCTAGGTGAACAATGTTTCCAGTAGATTGTTTTTGTGAAAAGAAGATAGCATTATATGGTTTGTCATAAACAAATGCATCAGCTTTTCCATTAAGTACTTCTTGTGCTCCATCAGCTTCTGTTTCAAAAGTTCTGATTTTTGCTTTTTTAAACATTTTTCTAGTTGCTATTTCACCTGTAACACCAAGTTTGGTTACGATTGTATATTCTGGCTTGTCTAACTCTTTCCAAGTTTTTCCCTCATGCTTTTTTGCAGCAATGATTGTTTGACCAACACTAATATATGGGTTAGCAAAGTTGATTTTTAGGTTTCTCTCTTGAGTAACAGTCATACCACTCATAAGAATGTCAAACTTGTCAGTTAAAAGTGCAGCGATGATTCCATCCCATGCAGTTGGGACAAGCTCTAGTTTAACACCCATTGCTTTTGCCATTGCTTTTGCCATATCAACATCAAATCCGATGATATTACCTTTTTTGTCTTTCATCTCAAAAGGCATATAGCCTGGTTCCATACCTACTCTTAAAACACCACGTTGTACTATTTTATTTAGTGTAGAATTTTTCCATAGGTTGATGTCATCCGCCATCACCATACTGTTTAGTCCAAGCATTACGATTAATGCAACAAGAATTTTTCTCATATATTCTCTCCTTAATTTAGATTGTTTTTAGTGTATTAATACTTCTTTTAAAAATAGCTGGGCACGTTCTGTTTTTGGATTTGAAAAGAACTCATTTGGAGTATTTTCTTCCAAAATTTCACCTTCGTCCATGAAAATTATACGATTGCATACTTCTTTTGCAAAACCCATCTCATGAGTTACACATACGATGGTGTAGTTTTCATGTGCCAAATCCCTCATAACGTCAAGAACTCCACCTATCATTTCAGGATCGAGTGCTGAAGTTGGTTCATCAAAAAGTATGATTTGAGGTTTCATAGCAAGTGTTCTAGCTATTGCAACACGTTGTTTTTGTCCTCCACTAAGCTCACTTGGATAACCTTCAGCTTTGTGAGCAAGCCCTACTTTTTCTAAAAGCTTTAGCGAATTTTCATGTGCATCGTGTTTTGAAATGCCTTTTACTTTTGTTTGAGCTATGGTTATGTTTTCTAAGATTGTAAGATGAGGAAAAAGATTAAAGTGTTGAAATAACATCCCAGTTTCTGCTCTAAGCTGATTTACATTTACTTTTTTATCGTAAAGGTCTTTACCCTCTACATGTATGTCACCACTATCTATTTCTTCTAGTCTATTTATACATCTAATGAGAGTTGATTTTCCACTTCCACTGGGCCCACAAATTACTACAATCTCACCTTTTTTAACAGAGAAATTGATATTTTTAAGTACATGGAAATCTCCAAAATACTTATCTACATTTTTCATACTTATAATTAAGTCGTCCATTAAATACCTTTTATGTTTACAGCATCAATCTTACCGAGTATTTATAAAATTAATATAAAAAAAGTCTTCTTTTTAAAATTTTTATAAAAAATGTGGAGATTTGACTCAATTGTCTTTACAATTAAGTAATTTGAATAGCCAATTAAAAGCAATTGACTATGTATTTGTTTAGTTTAGTTACAACTAGGAATATTACCACTATCACTTGCAAACGAACTTAAAAAGTGATATAAGTGCTTTTGTTTCTTTTTTGATACTATATTAGGTGCTTTAGGACATATTCTTTTAATTTCTAATCCCATAGTTCCATTTCTATAAGTGTCTCTCCACTCTTGTTTTGTATGATATTTACCCATAACATCACCTTTAAAACCACATTGTTTTTTCAAAAGTTTTACGTAGTATTTTCTTCCTCGTATAACACTAGCTTCAGTATCAATACTTATACTAATGCTTATAATAGCAATAATCACCAATAAAGATATGATTTTCTTCATCTTTTTTACCTTCCTAATTTTGATATATATACTGCCAATTCTTTTATTTGTGTGGCGTTTAGATGATTTACCTGTTTTGACATAACAAGAATAACACCTCGTTTACCAAATTTACTCTTTTTAAAAAAATTGATACTCTCTACTAGGTCTTCTGCTTCTTGTCCCATAAGAGGTTCAGCTTTTCCATAAGCACTATTTTGCCCATCTTGACCGTGGCATTTAGCACAGCCTTGAAAAATTTCAGATGGTATAGTAGATGCTTTTCCTCTCGCATACAAAGATGAGCTAAAAACTAGACTTATAAGTAGTAAAATAATAGTATGTAATTTCATTTAACTGTCCCAATTTTTTAAATTAAAAAACATTATACCACTTTTTTATATAATGTAAAATTAAATTAACCAAATTTTTAATAAATGTAAATAATACTTTACTAGAAGAAGCAATAAAATATGGTAAAATACTGTTTTTATATGAAGGAACGATTTGGCAAAGAGTAAATTAAAAGAGTTTGGGGCAGATTTTTCACTGCTATTGGTTGCAATCTGTTGGGGAGGTACGTTTTTTATAGTTCAAGACGCTATAGAAGATACTCCCGTATATGTATTTTTATTTTGGAGATTTTTTCTTGCTACGGGCTTTATGCTACTAATCTCATTTAAAGAGATTAAAAAACTAGATAAGCAAACATTGAAGGCTGGCTTAGTTTTAGGTCTGTTTATGTTTTTGGGCTTTGCATCACAAACTTTTGGGCTTACGTACACGTACTCTTCTACGGTAGCTTTTATAACTGGGTTAAATGTAGTCATAGTTCCGATTGCAATATTTTTTATATTTAAAAGAAATGTCTCTGTTTACTCTCTCTTAGGAGCAACATTTGCAGTTATAGGATTGTATTTTTTAACAAATTCACATGCAGGTGGCTTTGGCTTAGGAGAGTTATATGCTCTAATTTGTGCAGGAATGTTTGCTCTACAGATAGTTTTTACAGATGTTTATGCAAAAAAACATAGTGCTTTTTTACTTGTGACTATACAGTTCATAGTAGTAACTGTTCTTTCTGCTCTAGGAGCACTATTTTTAGATGGATATATCATGCCAAGTAGTTTTGATGGCGTATTTTTAGAAGCTCTAATTGTAACAGTCATATTTGCTACAGTATTTGCTTTTTTTACTCAAACAGTTATGCAAAAGTTTACAACACCTGCGAAAACTGCAATTATATTTACGATGGAACCAGTAAGTGCAGGAGTATTTGGATACTATTTTGCAGGAGAAAGTTTTACCACCATTCAACTCATGGGAGCAGGATTGATTCTTTTTGGAATGCTAAGTGCAGAAGTTGGAACTTATTTGAAAAACAGAAGATTAAAAAATGAGTAAAATTTTTTTAGTTTTACTCATTTTAATTACAGGTTGTGCTTATAAAATGCCATATAAATCTTCTAAGCCTTATTATATAGTTATAAAAAATTCTAAAATAGCGTTAGCAGATACGGGTTTTATAAAAAAAGATGATGGTAGATTGAACTTACAACTTTTTACAGCAGGAACTCCCGTGTTTGACCTACATGTAAAGAGTGATGTATGTTTGGATTATATTTGTTTAAAAAAAGAGAATTTTAATAGTGAGTTTTTTGGTAATAGACATTATGATAGTTTTATAGATGAACTTTTTAATTTAAAACCTATATATAGTAAAAAAAATCTTAAAAAAATAGCGAATGGATTTGAACAAAAGATAAAAACAGATAGTTACGATATAACGTATAGAGTCGAGGGTGAAAACCTCTACTTTAAAGATAGAAAAAACAAGATATTGATAAAACTAAAGGAACTAAAATGAAAATGATAGGAGCACATGTAAGTGCGAGTGGAGGGGTGTTTAATGCACCTATAAATGCGAGAGAACTTGGAGCAAAAGCATTCGCTCTTTTTACAAAAAATCAACGCCAATGGGTAGCAAAGCCATTGGATGAAGAAACTATAACAAAGTTTAAAAATGAGTTAGAGAAATCTGAAATACTTCCAAAGCATGTACTTCCTCATGATAGTTATCTTATAAACTTAGGTCATCCTGATGAAGAAAAAAGAGAAAAATCACTAAATGCTTTTATAGATGAGTTAAAAAGATGTGAACAGTTAGGACTCGATAGACTTAATTTTCACCCTGGAAGTCACTTGAAGCTTATAAGTGAAGATAACTGCTTAGAACTTATAAGCGAGTCCATGAACGAGGCTATATGTCAAACAGATGGAGTTAGACTTGTAGTGGAAAATACAGCTGGACAAGGTAGTAATATTGGTTACAAAATGGAACATTTAGGTTATTTGATGCAAAATTCATGTGATAAGGCTCGTGTAGGTGTTTGTATTGATACTTGTCACCTTTTTGTTTCTGGTTATGACTTTCGGTCAGAAAAAACATATAATGAAACTATGGATAAATTTGCTAAGATTGTTGGATTCGAGTACCTAATGGGAATGCATCTAAACGATTCAAAGCCAGATTTAGGTAGCAAAGTCGATAGACACCACTCTATAGGAGAGGGTAAACTAGGGCTTGAGCCGTTTAAGTTTATTATGAATGATGATAGGATAGATGACATACCGATGGTACTAGAGACTATTGACGATACTATATGGGCTCAAGAGATTGAGCTTCTTTATAGTTTTATCAAAAATTAAAATTTTTTAGGAGTAGATATGAAAAATTACGCAAAAGTTGTAGCACTACTTGGTCTTAGTGCAGTAACTCTAAGTGCATCAGGGTATAGGATTCCTGAGCAATCATTAAATAGTACAGCACTTAGTGCTGCATACGTAGCAGGTGCAAACGGGGCAGATGCTAGTTACTTTAACCCTGCAAATATGGTATGGAATAATGATGCAAGTGAGATGGAGCTTGCTTTAACTTATATTGGTCTTTCAAAAGTAAAGTACACTGATGTTTCAGGATTTACAAATGAATCAAAAGGTGAAAAATTTTATGTTCCAACTTTTCATTATGTCTCACCAGCAGTAGGAAATTGGAGATTTGGTTTATCTATGGTTGCACCTGCTGGACTATCAAAAAGATGGGATGATGCTTATGCAAAATCTACTTCTAAGGAGTTTACTCTTAGTGTTATAGAGTTAAATCCTACAGTGGCATATAAAGTAAGTGATAAATTTGCAATTGGTTTTGGTTTAAGAGGCGTTTATAGTGAAGGTATTATAAAGAGTGATGCTGCTAGTGGAGCGTTAACTCGTGATATGAAAGCTAATTCTATTGACTATGGTTATAATTTAGCTATGAGTTTTAAACCTATGGAGAATTTAACTTTCGCAACTACATATCGTTCAAAAGTAGATTTGACAGTGGAAGGGAATGCTAAATTGCATTATGTGGCGCAACCTGATTATGATGGAGATGCTAGTTTAACTGTTCCTTTGCCTGCTTCATTAACATTAGCAACTGCATATACTATGAATAAAACAACAGTAGAGTTTGTATATGAGAGAACATATTGGTCTTCATATAAAGAGCTTGATTTTAAATACCCTTCTCCTTTAACGGGAGTTTTAAAATTAAAATATGATGATCCAAAAGCAAAAGATTGGAAAGATGTCAACGCATATCGTATTGGTGTTACTCATCAATATAGTGACAAGTTAAAGCTAATGGCAGGTTTTGCAATTGATAAGAGTCCTGCACCTGAAAGTACTTTAGGTTTTGAGTTACCTGATTCTGATGCAAAACTTTATTCTTTTGGTTTAGAGTATGCATTAAATAAAAATATGAAGATTGGTTTGTCTTATCTTTATGACGATAAAGAGAGCAGAACAGTATTAAATCCTACTGCAAACGCTGGGACTAATCCTGTACCAAATGGAACATTTACGAATTCATCTGCTCAGTTAATAACAGCATCATTTAAGTATAAATTCTAAGGAAAATAGATGATAGAGTATAGATATCAAAATTTTTACGAAGCGATTGAGCATAACGCTAAAGTAAGTCCAAGTAAACCGGTTATTTTTATTGAAGATAGAAAAGTAGATAATCTTAGGTTTAAGCAGAAGATTGATACTTTTGCTAGGTTTTTGGAGTTTAGTGGCGTTAAGAGTCGTGACAAAATTGCATTGATAGTTGGCAATTCTGAAGAGTTTATGATATCGCTCTTTGCTATTACGAAGATAGGGGCTATTGTTGTCCCTATCAACACATTTTTGAAACATGAAGAGTTTGAGTATATTTTGGGTGATTGTGGTGCAAAGATGTTGATTTGTTCACCCTCACTTGCTAAAGAGACAAAAAATCTTCTGTACTCAACTGCGGTAGAGAAGATTGTTTGGACTGAAGATTATGATGGGTTTGATGATAAAAACTATAGTTTTGCAGAAATTATCTCTTCTCATGAGGTTCATGAGCAGCTTTTAACTCCCCCAAAACTTGATGATTTAGCGTGTATAGTTTATACTTCAGGAACAACAGGCAAGCCAAAAGGGGCAATGCTTAGTTTTAGAAATCTATTCTCAAATACATGGAGCGGGCAAGAAGCTTTTAAAATAAATGAAAAAGATAGATTCCTCGTATTTTTACCCATGTTTCATTCTTTTACACTATCAGTAATGGTAATTTTACCAGTTATGACAAATTCATCTATCATCATTGTAAAATCAGTATTTCCATTTGCCAATGTACTAAAGCAAGCACTTTTAAAACGAGCAACAGTATTTTTAGGTGTTCCAACTTTATATAATTCTTTAGTAAAATCTAAGATACCTTGGTACTTTATGTGGTTCAATAAAATTAGAGTTTTCATATCAGGAAGTGCACCTCTTAGCGAAGCTGTTTTAAATGATTTTAATGTAAAGTTTAAAAATGCAGTACTAACAGAAGGATATGGGCTGAGTGAGTGTTCACCTGCAGTTGCGGTAAATCGTTTAGATAAGCAAAAGCCACTTTCAGTGGGATTACCTTTAGATGGATATGAAATAAAAATTGTAAATGATGAAATGATAGAGCTCTGTGTAGGAGAAGTTGGTGAGATTATCATTAAAGGTGATTGTGTTATGAAGGGTTATCTCAATCGTCCAGACGCGACAGATGAAGCAAAGGTCAATGGGTGGTTGCTTAGCGGTGATTTAGGAAAACTTGATGAAGATGGGTTTCTTTATATTGTAGATAGAAAGAAAGATTTGATTATTTCAAAAGGAATCAATATATACCCAAGAGAAATAGAAGAGGTGCTAGCACTTTATGAAGGTGTTGATGCTGCCGCTGTCATTGGCATCAAAAATGATCTTAATGATGAAGAAGTAATGGCATTTGTTCAACCTAAAGAAGAGATTAAGCTAAAAGAGTTAGAGATTAAAAAATACCTCAAATCTCACTTAGCAAATTTTAAAGTCCCTAAACACATCTATTTTGTGGAAGAATTGCCAAAAAATGCTACAGGAAAAGTATTAAAAAGAGTTCTTAAAGAACAAGTACAAAAAGGGTAAATTCAATAAGTAAGCGTCTAAACTTAAGGTAAGAAATTATTTTTTACCTTAACCTATATCATCTTTTTGTTATGTTAAAATGCTAAACTTATATAATCTTGGTTGACATGTAGAGGTGTGCTTTTGCGTTATTTGGTAGATTTTTTAGAAACAAAAGATGTTAAAAATAGTAAGGTTTTTGAACATCTGAAATCAACAGTAGAAGAAGCGATATTCTTAAAAGAGATAACAAAACAGTATATCAATGGAAGTGTAGAAATTGTTGTACTCGATACTCTTGTTGCACTATTTGGTGATAAAAAATATAGCCACATAAAACAACTACCTTTAGTAAAAAGCTTACTTGACCACGGCTGGATAACCTTAGGTGCTTTTGTAAACCTAAAAATCTCAGAAACTTCAAATCTAGAACTTTTAAACTCAACTATAACACTTAGCGGCTCTTTTTTAAAGCTCTTAGAAGATGGTAGTTTAGATATGGAACTTCCTGAAGTTGTACCTTATAAAGATCATTTAGAGTATCTCAAAGACCAATTTTTACGAATAGAAATATACCAAAAACTTAGCCTAAACAAACAAAATTCAGTTAGCATAAGCTCGCTAACTTCAAAATTACAATTATTAGAATCCAGAATATCTGCAAGAGTAGAGAGTAGTGAAATTGAGATTGCAATAGAAAAGATTTTTACAGATTTTGAGCTAAATCAAAAAGAGCAAGTCATATTTCTGGCACTTCTAAAAGAGGAGTATGCTAGTGAGTTTGAATCTCTAAGAGATATGAATACACTTGTAAATCTCATAAGTGTAGATGATTATGAAAAAATCAAAAATAGAGCCTTGCTAGAAGAAGGTTCAAAGCTTATAGAAGAAGAAATTATAGATTATGATGAGATGCTCAATGGTTTTGGTGGAGTGTCAAGAAGCTTTTTTATAAGTGAAGAGTTACTTCAAAAAATTATGCATCCAAATAAAGATAAAAAAGCCAAAAAAATAAAACTAGATATGTTGATACAAGACCAAGAACTTTTTGAATTAGTTGACCCAAAAACTACGCTTGATGATGTTGTTTTAACTCCAAAAACAAGAGAACTTTTAGATAATCTTTTGAAACAAGTAGATAGAAATGTTATGAAACTTTTAAGAGAGTGGGGAGTAAAAGAGAGACGTGGCGGGATTGATGCAAAAATAATTTTTTATGGACCTCCTGGAACTGGAAAAACTATGACAGCTTACTCTTTGGCGAAGTCAATGAAAAAAAGAGTACTTAGCTTTGATTGTTCTAAAATACTTTCAAAATATGTAGGTGAGAGTGAACAAAATGTGAGAGCAATTTTTGATAATTTTAGAGATTTAGCACTAAAAACAAAAAGTGAACCAGTTTTACTACTAAATGAAGCTGACCAATTTTTAAGTGCTCGTACGACTGATGGTGGTAGTGGAGCTGACAAAATGCACAATCAGATGCAAAATATATTTTTAGAGCAAATTGAGAAATTTAATGGTGTGTTGATCGCTACGACGAATTTGCTTGAGACAATTGATAGCGCTTTTTCAAGACGTTTTGATTATAAGATAGCATTTGAAAAGCCGACTTTGAAACAAAGAGTTGAGCTTTGGCAAAAACTTCTTCCTGAGAGTGCTGTTTATGAAGAGAGTTTTAGCATTGAAGAGCTAGCAAAGCATGAACTTAGTGGTGGACAGATAAAGCTAGTACTAAAAAACTGTGCTCTTAGAGTTGCCATTAAAGAGGAGCCTATTTTTTGTATGGAAGATTTTGTAAATGCCATAAAGAGAGAAAAGGCAGGAGTATTTGGAGAAAAGAATTCTATGGGGTTTGCCTCTGTGTAATAGTAAAATAAAAATAGTTTAATATGAATTAAGGTAAACTCTAAGGTTTAGTTTAGTTGATATTAAATTAGAACTCTTGGGTAACTACTATCTATTTAATAGTAGTTAATTCAAGAGTTTATTATAAGGATTTTCCATGACACAAATGTCACACATGGATTTTGCTCACCCCTATTTTGGAGCATTTTTCCTCTTAGCGTTTGGGGTTGCTGTATTTTATGGCATAACTGTTTTAGCAAGAATTGTCTCAAGAAGAATGGCAAGGTCAGATACTGAAAAGTTGAAACTTACCATTTATGAGTGTGGACCAGAGGTTAGTAAACAACCTAACAAAATCTCGGCCCACTTCTATCTTTTTGCACTTTTGTTTATACTGTTTGATGTTGAAATCATTTTTATGTTTCCATGGGCAGTGAACTTTAAAGTTCTTGGTATGTTTGGTTTTATTGAGATGGTTCTTTTTATTGGACTTCTTGCAATTGGTTTTGTATATGCATGGAAAAAAGGAGCGCTTGAATGGCACAGCATAAGATAAATTATCTAAGTGAGGGAGGCTTACCGGTGGCTCTTACTACAGTAGATAAACTTGTTCAGTGGGGAAGAAGTAACTCACTATGGCCTTTGACATATGGACTTGCATGTTGTGCTATCGAGATGATGGCAACTGGTGCAAGTAGATATGACTTTGATAGATTTGGAACTATTTTTAGAGCTAGTCCTAGACAATCTGACGTTCTTATAATTGCAGGAACTTTGACTAAAAAACACTCTCCTTTTATGAGAAGACTTTATGACCAGATGAGTGAACCTAAATGGGTTATTAGTATGGGAAGTTGTGCGAATACTGGCGGTATGTTCAATACGTATGCTACAGTTCAAGGGGCTGATAGAATCATTCCTGTCGATATTTATCTTCCTGGTTGTGCACCTCGTCCAGAATCTTTACAGTATGCACTTATGCTTTTACAAAAGAAAGTAAGAACTGAGAGTGCATCACGAAAACTGAAGCCAAAGAGGTTAGTGTAATGAGAGCTTATCAAGATAAAAAGAATGTACAAGCAAAAGCTTACTACAACGATAGATTTTACATGGCTCCTCAGATACCAAAAGATGAAGTTAGTACAGATGAGATTTTTGCAAAAGATGTTGCAGATTTAGAGTCTTCATTTTCTGTAAAAGAGGCGTATATCCAAAGAGGACAACTCGTAGTTTACATAAGTGCAAAAGACAATTTAGCAGTAATGGAATTTTTAAGAGATAAATTACAGTATAACTTTTTAAGTGAACTTAGTGCTATTGATTGGCTAGCTAAGAGTGGAGAATTTGAAATATTTTATCAGATGCTTTCAACTTCTAAGAGAAAAAGAATGAGAGTTAAGTTTTTTATCAAAGAAAAAGAAGAGATAAAAAGTGTAACTAGTATATATAAAAGTGCAGATTGGGCTGAGAGAGAAATGTACGATATGTTTGGTGTGAGAATCACAGGACATCACTACATGAAAAGAATTCTTATGCCAGATGATTGGCATGATCATCCACTAAGAAAAACTTACCCGCTTATAGGCGATGAAGAAGCACAGTGGTATGAGATAGATAAGATTTTTGGACGTGAATACAGAGACATTATTGGACCTGAAGAGAGAGACGGTGCAAGAATTGTAGAGAAAGATACTCATAGATTTGCAAGAATTAAACATGAAGTTCCTTTTGGTACAGAGTATAGTGAAAAAGAAACTGAGACGGACTATCAAGAAGAGGGCGGTATCCCAATCGTGAGAAAACTTTCCAAAAAGAATGAACCTAAAATACTAAAAGAGAGACCATAATATGCAAAAAGTAAATAGACTTCAACCATTTTTTGAGAACTTAGTATTTGAGAGAGAAGATAATCGTATGATTATTAATTTTGGTCCTCAGCACCCAAGTTCTCATGGACAACTTCGTCTTATACTTGAACTTGATGGCGAGTTGGTTACAAAAGCTGTTCCTGATGTTGGTTATCTTCACCGTGGTATGGAGAAGATGGCAGAAAATATGATATATAATGAGTTTTTACCAACAACAGATCGCATGGATTATATAGCTTCGACTTCAAATAACTATGGTTTTGCATTAGCAGTTGAAAAACTGATAGATTTAGATGTCCCAAGACGTGCAAAAGTAATCAGAATGATGCTTTTGGAACTTTCGCGTTTGACTTCACACTTGTTTTGGATTGCAGCCCATGCACTTGATGTTGGGGCAATGACAGTTTTCCTTTATGCCTTTAGAGAGCGTGAGTATGCGATGGATCTTTTTGAGGATTATTGTGGCGCTAGATTGACTCACTCTGCAGTTCGTATCGGTGGTGTTCCACTTGACCTTCCAAAGGGTTGGACTAACTCTTTGATGAAGTTTATCAATGAAATGCCTGAAGCGATTGCAACTTATGAGGGACTACTAGACCAAAACCGTATTTGGAAGATGAGACTTGAAGATGTTGGTGTGATAACTCCCGAGATGGCACAAAGTTGGGGTCTAAGTGGACCAATGCTAAGAGGAAGTGGAATTGCATGGGATATAAGAAAAGAAGAACCTTATGAGCTTTATGATGAAGTAGAGTTTGATGTTCCTGTGAGTGAAAGATGTGATAGTTATGGAAGATATAAGATTCATATGCAAGAGATGAGAGAGTCTTTGAAGATACTAAAACAACTTATTCCAATGTATACAGAGACTACGCCAGAACTTATGGCAAATGCACCAAAATATATTTCAGCTCCAAAAGAGCAGATTATGACTCAAAACTACTCTTTGATGCAACACTTTGTTCTTGTAACTCAAGGAATGCGTCCACCAGTTGGTGAAGTTTATGTTGTAACTGAGTCTCCAAAAGGGGAACTTGGTTTTTATATAAACTCTCAAGGTGATCCATATCCATATAGATTAAAACTAAGAGCTCCAAGTTTTTGGCATACAAGTATACTTCAAGACCTGCTTCCTGGACAGTACTTGGCTGATGTTGTTACGATAATTGGTAATGCCAATATCGTATTTGGCGAAATAGACAGATAGAGGGGTTGGTATGAAAAATATATTTTTCTCTTGTCAAGAACAAAGCTTTAGTGAGGGGAATTTTTCAAGAATTCACTTCTTGAAAAAGGAGATAGTAAAATGAAACGATATGATTTAAGACATTTAAGAGATAATTTCTATGACAGAATGTTAGAAGTTGTTGAAAAAAGTGCAACTGATGAGGTAACTATTTTCATATTTGAAATTGGTGATTTTTCAGGGGTTCAAAAGAGTGCAGACGTCGTAAAAGAGGCTGGACATACACTAATGAATTCACTAAAGTTCAATGAGGTAGATTGGACAATAGTTGTCAAAAAAGGAGTACATAAATGAGCAATGACTTAGTAGTAGTTATAGGTTCTATGCTCTCTTTAGATGATAAGGAACTTTTTGAAAACATACAAAATTCAAAAATAGCATTAATTTGCGTTCTTGAAGACTTGCCACTTATGAAGAGTGCAGAATTTTTTAGTAGATATGAAGCTGGAAGTGAAGAGGGTGTAGTTGCAATTCTTGCAAAAGAGTTTTTAAAAGATGCTGATCTACCTCAAGAAACAAAAAAATATTTTGATGAGTTAGATGAGGGTTACATAAGTGCTGAAACAAATATAGGGGAAGAAGAAGTTGAAGAGTTACATGTAATGCTTCAAAATGCTTCAAAGCCTTTGATTGTTTTTGGTAAAGATATGTTTTTAAACCCACGTTCAGAAAATATCTCAAAGTTTATAAATCTTATAAAACAATATAGTGATATAGAAATAAAATGTTTAGGAAAACTAAAAACAGACTCTTTACATGTAGAAGAAATTGAAGAATTAGAGAGTTTTGATGGAACGGTTGTTTTTGAGTATAACTCAGATGAAAATTTGGAACTTTTGATAGGCTCAGCTCAATTCGGAGTTGCTGCAAAGGTGCAAAATGGACAACCAATAGTTGTTCAAAATCAAAATAGAGAGTTTAGACTTGATAAAAAGTTAAAAGGTACTATTGCATTGATGGCAAATGAGCTCAGTGAAGACTCATATAGATTTAAGCAAGTAAAAATTACAAAGAGAGAAGTTCAATGAGTGAAATTTCAGTAGTAATTGATGGCGTTGAATGTAAGGCAAAAGAGGGAGAGTTTGTACTAAATATAGCAAGAGCAAATGATATTTTCATTCCAGCACTTTGTTATCTTTCAAACTGTTCACCAACTTTGGCTTGTAGACTATGTCTAGTAGAGGTTGATGGAAAACGTGCATATTCGTGTAATGCTAAAGCAAAAGAAGGCATGAACATTGTTACCAAAAATGAAGAGATAGAGAAAGAGCGTCGAGCTATCATGGAGATATATGATGTTAATCACCCTCTTGAGTGTGGGGTTTGTGATCAAAGTGGTGAGTGTGAACTGCAAAACTATACGATGGAAATGGAAGTAGATTCTCAAAGTCATTGTATACCAGATATGCCTCGCCCTGCAACTGATTGGGGTAAGATTCATTATGATCCATCTTTATGTATAGTATGTGAGCGTTGTGTCACAGTATGTAAAGATATGATTGGTGAGTCTGCACTAAAGACAGTTAAGCGTGGCGGAGTTGAACTTGACAAAGAGTGGAAAGAGAAGACTCCTAAAGATGCATATGCAATGTGGAACAAACTTCAAAAGTCTATTATAGGCGTTGCGAGTGGAGAAGATACACTTGATTGTACTATGTGTGGTGAGTGTACTTCAGTTTGTCCAGTAGGCGCACTTGTAAGTACAGATTTTCAGTACAAGGCTAATGCGTGGGAACTTAAAAAGATTCCAGCTGCAAACCCTCATAGTAGTGACTGTTCTTTGATGTATTATGATGTTAGACACGATAATATATCAAATTCAAATGATAAAATTTTTAGAGTAAGCAATGACTACAGTTTTTCACCAATTCACGGTGGAACAAGATATGGATACGATTTTGAAAATGTAGTTGAATGTAAAGATAAAAAGGCTTTTGATAAAGTCATAAAGAGTATGAAAACAAAAGTCGATACAATAGAATTTGATAGTTTCATAACAAACGAAGAAGCACTAATTCTTCAAAAACTAAAAGATAAGCACGGCTATAAATTAGTAAACAATGACGCTTACATGTACAAGAAGTTTTTAGATAATTTCTCATCTGTAAGTGGAGCAAATCTTTATAGTGGTGATTTAAAAACAGTTCAAAATAGTAACTTTGTAGTTAGTGTAGGAACTGCACTTAAGACAGATAGCCCAAATGCTGGATATGCGTTTAACAATGCACTAAGCATGAACAAGGGTGCTGGACTATATTTTCATCCAGTAGGTGACCCTGTAATAGATGGTTATTCTAAAAATCTGTTGAGTCTAAATCATAAAGTAGGAACTGAAGAGGCTGTTCTTTATCTTATTCTTGATTTGTTTGGTAAAAACTTACCAAGTGAAACTACTGATTATCTTCAATCTTTTCATACAACCTGTAAACAGACAGTTGGTGAGGGTGAAGAGGCAAAAGAGATAGAAGTAGATGAGAATTCACTTTTTGAACTGCTTGACATTGATGATTTTAGTGAAAAGCTACCTAAACTACTTGCTAAAAAAGATAGTTTTTCTTTGATAGCTGGTGAAGATTTATATAATCATCCAAAGAGTAAAAATTTAGCAAAACTTTTGGGACTTATTGAGAAGCACACTGAGTTTAGTGTAGTTGTCATCCCAAGTCAGACAAATACTCTGGGTGTTTCAATCATATGTGATTTAAACAAAAACAGAGGCGAGTTTACTTTAGGATACAACGTAAAAGCAGATGTTACTCTAAGTGCTTTAGGAAAAGGTGATTTAGATATGCCAGCACTCAATCAGCAAGAGGGAACATTTACTAGTATGAATAAAAGAGTTGTTCCTACAAATGCAGCTCTTCCGTTTAATGGATACTGTTTGAATGACATAGCGAATGAGCTTGGACTTGATGCAGAGTTTACTATAGACTATACAGTAGAACTTCCAACTCGTAGAGGATTTAAAGCAGTAGATTTTGATAGCTTACCAAACGAGTTTACAAGAGCGGGAGTTGAGAACCGTGGTTATCTTTTAAGCTCAAAAATTGTTACATGTAAAGATGAAGTAGATGAGCTAAGTGAGACTAAAGATATGAGTTCACCACTTTATTTAGCAAATCCAGTTCAGCAGTTCAATGCATTTACAAACAGAGCACATCAGTTATGTGAAGCTGGTTCATTATATGCTTCAAGTGACTTTTTAGAAAAAAAAGAGCTTAAAAGTGGTGATATGGTAGTGGTTGAGGGAAGTGATGGAGTAAAACTTACACTTAGAGTCGAAGTTGATTTGATGATAAGTGGAGATATCCCATACTTACCTACATTTGATACAAAACTAAATGCTAAGCAGTTCTTCCCTGATGGGTATAGATTTGCAGATGTTAGCATAAAAGGTGTGAAGTAATGGATTGGGCAATAGTAATTGAAACGGTCATTAAGTCCGTTATTGTTTTGTCAGTAGTTGCTGGTATGGCAGCTTTTGCTACGTTTATAGAGAGAAAGGTTCTAGCATATATGCAAAGAAGACTTGGGCCTATGAACGTTGGACCTCACGGGATTTTGCAACTAGCAGCAGATGGAATTAAGCTTTTTACAAAAGAGGATATAGTTCCTCAAAATGCAGTAAAGCCTATATTTAAGTTTGCTCCTGTTATTGCTCCTGCTACTGCTTTTACAGCAATGGCAGCGATTCCATTTTTCCCTGAGTTCACAGTTTTTGGGTATACGGTAACTCCTATCATAGCAGACATAAATGTAGGTGTCTTATTTATTATGGGTGTGGCAAGTGCGGGTATGTATGCTCCACTTCTTGCAGGTATGAGTAGTTCAAACAAATGGGCACTTTTAGGAGCTGCAAGAACGGTTATAGCACTTCTTTCGTTTGAGGTTGTTTCAGGACTTGCCCTTTTAGCGCCTCTCATGATAATAGGCTCACTCTCACTTATAGATATAAACGATTATCAAATAGGTGGTTTTACATCTTGGTTGGTATGGCAACAACCTTTAGCATGTCTACTTTTTATAATTGCTGGTTTTGCTGAAACAAACAGAACTCCATTTGATTTGATTGAGTATGAAGCGGAGATTGTTTCTGGTTATGCAACAGATTATTCTGGCATGAGATGGGGGCTGTTTTTCGTTGGAGAGTATGCAAATATGATAACAGTAGCATTTTTAGTTAGTATCATTTTCTTTGGTGGTTACAATTCTCTTTGGATTATCCCAGGAGCAATCATGATACTATTTAAGATATCTGCTTTTATATTCTTGTTTTTATGGGTTAGAGCGGCTTGGCCTCACGTGAGACCAGACCAGATGATGTGGCTTTGTTGGAAGATATTGATGCCTTTAGCACTAATTAATATTCTTATTACAGGTATTAAGGAGATGTTATGAGTTTAGAACAATTTTCAAAAAGAGATGTGGCTCCTGGATATATTTTCTATAATGCAGAACCAAAACCAAAAACTGGTTGGGAGTTCTTTAAAAGAGGATTTAGTCGAGCACTAAAAGGTGAACTTTTTGTAGGATTATGGATAGTTTTAAGAGAGATGTTTGCAAAAGGAAATACTCATACAGTTTCATATCCACAAGAGAAGTTAGCAATGGGACCAAGATACAGAGCCATACACAAACTTCTAAGGCTTCAAGAGAGTGGAAGCGATAGATGTATAGGTTGTGGTCTTTGTGAAAAGATTTGTATTGCAAACTGTATTAGAATAGAAACAAAACTTGATGAAAATTCAAGAAAAGAGGTATCACAATATACGATCAACTTTGGCAGATGTATATTTTGTGGTTATTGTGCTGAAGTTTGTCCAGAACTTGCAATCGTTCATAGCGCGGATTATGAAAATGCAAGTGAGCAAAGAGCACATTTTGGGTTAAAAGAAGATATGTTAACGCCTTTGGACGAGTTTAAGGCTAACAAACAGCAAGAGTTTCCTGGATTTGGCGCACTGAGCGATGATGCAGACTCTTTTGTTAAAAAAACACCACTAGCGTATTGAGGTTACTATGTTTGAAGTTATAGCATTTTATACATTTTCAATCCTAACTATTATCATGTTTGGGATTGTTGTTTTTAGTAAGAATGCACTCTATGCAATGAGTGCATTGGCAGGTGGGATGATTTTCATATCGGGCTTTTTCTTCCTTTTGGGAGCAGAGTTCCTTGGAGTCGTCCAGATAGTAGTCTACTCTGGTGCAGTTATGGCACTTTATGCGTTTGGTATGATGTTTTTTGATACAACAAGAGACGTTAAAGAGAATATTCATTATAAAAAAGTGCTCTACTCTTTGTCTATCATTTCAGCTGTTTTGATAGTCATTATTATGAGTGCACCGATATACTCGGCAAATATAGAAGCTCTTTATCCTTCTGCTATAGAGGGTGTTGGTAATACTCAAATGGTAGGATTAGTTCTATTTACAAAATACCTTATACCTTTTGAACTTGCAGCGGTTATGTTGTTGGTTTCTATGATAAGTGGTATTTTACTTGTTAGTAAAAGGATGGAAATGGATCTTACACAAGAGGATCACTATGAAGAGAAGGGGGAGATAATATGATAACTTTAACTCACTATTTAGTTCTCTCAGGTATCCTTTTTAGTATTGGGCTTGTTGGTGTTATGAAGAGAAAAAATCTTTTGATGCTTTTCTTTTCAACAGAAATCTTGCTAAATGCAGCCAATATTGGTTTTGTTGCAGTTTCTCATTACTATGGGGATCTAAGTGGTCAAATGTTTGCATTTTTTATAATAGCAGTAGCAGCTAGTGAGATAGCTGTTGGTCTTGGTTTGTTGATTCTTTGGTATAAAAAGACTGGTTCAACTGATTTAGATACTTTAAATATGATGAAAGGGTAGCAAAATGGAAAAATATCTATATATTGCACTTTTTGCACCGATAGTTAGTTCACTCATAACTGCACTTTTCGCACAGAGTCGTAAAAATGTTTATGTTGGAATTTTCGCATCAGTAATGATTTTTATCTCATTTGTAGCGTCAATGATACTTCTAAACTATGTTGATATGGACCAAATTGTTCATGTTAAACTAATGGATTGGATAAGTGCAGGAAACCTGTCAATTCCATTTGGATTTGTAGTAGACCAAGTTTCAGTCATCATGATGGTTACGGTTTCACTAGTCTCAACTATAGTTCATATCTACTCTATAGGGTACATGGAACACGATGAGAGTTTCAACAGATTTTTCTCATGGCTATCAGCATTTGTTTTCTCAATGATGATTCTAGTTATGAGTGATAACTTTGTTGGACTTTTCATAGGATGGGAAGGCGTTGGACTTTGTTCTTGGGGACTTATTGGTTTTTGGTACAAAAAGCACAGTGCATCATGGGCGGCAAACGAAGCGTTTATTATGAACCGTATTGCAGACCTTGGAATGTTGATGGGACTTTTTCTAATTTACTGGAATATAGGCTCACTTCAATACGACATAGTTTTTGCTAGAATTGTAAATCTTGACATAAGCATAGTTACTTGGATAGGAATATTTCTTTTCATTGGAGCTATGGGTAAATCAGCGCAGTTTCCACTTCATACATGGCTAGCAGATGCAATGGAGGGACCAACTCCAGTCTCAGCTTTAATTCATGCAGCAACGATGGTAACAGCTGGTGTTTATCTTGTTATTCGTTGTGGTGAGATTTATGCTCTTATACCTGATGTTGGTATGTTTATAGCATCTCTTGGAGTATTCGTTGCAGTTTTTGCAGCTTCAATGGCTCTTGTAAATAGAGATTTAAAAAGAATCATCGCTTACTCAACACTTTCACAACTTGGTTATATGTTTGTAGCAGCTGGACTTGGGGCTTATTGGATAGCACTTTTTCACTTGATGACTCACGCATTCTTTAAATCACTTCTTTTCTTAGGAGCTGGTAACGTAATGCATGCTATGGATAGTGAATTAGATATTAAAAAGATGGGTGGACTTTACAAAGCAATGCGTCCAACAGCAATACTTATGAGCATAGCTTCAGTAGCACTTGCTGGAATCTATCCACTAGCTGGATTCTTTTCAAAAGATAAGATTTTAGAAGTTGCCTTTAATGATGGCTCATACCTTTTATGGGGAGCACTTTTTGTTGGAGCTGGTTTAACAGCATTTTATAGTTTCCGTTTAGTAATGCTTGTTTTCTTTGGAGAAAAAGTTCACGAAAAACTTGGCTATCATCCTCATGAGGCTCAACCATTTGTGATTTATGCTCTTACGCCACTTGCACTTCTTGCAATTGTAGCTGGTTTCTTTGAGCACTCATTTCATGAGTTTACAACACAACTTTTAGCTGATTATGAGTTTACACTAGATCACAGCATAGCCCTTGTTCTTATTTTTGCTACTTCTGCAATTGCACTTAGTGGTATTGCATTTGCTGTTTATAAGTACAAAAGAGGTGGATTTAGTGAAAAGATTGAAAATTGGGGAGTTTATAAACTTCTTATCAATCAATACTATATTCCAAAATTTTATGAAGAGGGTATTATGAAACCTTTTACAGCACTCTCAAGATTTGTTTGGTTGAATATAGATAACAAGATAGTAGATGCTTCAGTAGATATGATTGCAAGAGTTATTTATGGTACTGGTGAGAAAGCAAGAAAGATGCAGAGTGGTAATCTCTCATCGATGTTAAGATGGATGGTGGTAGGTATAGTTGTCCTTCTAGCATTAGCAATTTTTTATAGACCGACGGTATAGGAGTAGAACATGGATCATATCTTATCATTAATAATATTTTTTCCACTAGTTGCAGGAATCTTTGGGTTCTTAGTTAACAAAGATAGCATACGAGCTTATGGTATAACAGTAGCATTTATAGAGTTCACTCTTAGTATTGCTCTTTGGATAGCATTTGACGCAAATATAGATGGTTTTCAGTTTGTTGAACACGCTACTATCATATCTCATTTTGGCATGAGTTACCATTTGGGAGTCGATGGAATATCACTATTTTTAGTAATTCTTAGTACATTTATGACCATGATTGCACTTATTGGTCTTAGTATCAAAAAAGATGCAAAGAACTTGATTATCTCAGTTTTATACCTAGAGATGACAATGGTTGGTGTATTTTTAAGTCTTGATGTAATTTTATTTTATCTTTTTTGGGAATTTTCACTTGTTCCAATGCTTTATATAATTGGTGCTTGGGGAAGTGATAGAAGAATATACGCAGCAATTAAGTTTTTCTTATATACATTTGCAGGCTCAGTTCTTATGCTTGTTGGTATCTTGTATATGGGTTACCTTTACCATGCAACAACAGGAGTTTGGAGTTTCTCGCTTCCAGATTGGCAACTTATGAGAGTTGAAGATTTTAGTCTTCAACTTTGGTTATTTGGAGCATTTTTCTTAGCATTTGCAATCAAAGTTCCAATGTTCCCATTTCATACATGGCTACCTTATGCGCATGGTCAAGCACCAACAATTGGTTCAGTGATACTTGCAGCAGTGCTTCTAAAAATGGGAACTTATGGGATGGTGAGGTTTTTACTTCCACTATTTCCAGATGCAACAGTTTACTTTTTAATGCCAATAGCAGTTGTAGCTATAATCATGGTTATTTATGCAGCAATGGTAGCTTATGCCCAAGAGGACATGAAGCAAGTTATTGCCTATAGTTCGATATCTCACATGGGTATCATTATTCTTGGAACTTTTGCACTTAATGCAGAAGGTATCACGGGTTCAATATTTCTTATGATAAGCCATGGAATCGTAAGTGGTGCTTTGTTTATGTTAGTTGGCTGTATTTACGATAGGCGTCACACTAAAAACATGAGTGAGTTCGGTGGACTTGCGATTAGCATGCCAACATTTGCAACCATATATGGAATCATGTTGATGGCTTCAGTGGGACTGCCTTTAACTATCGGTTTTGTTGGAGAGTTTTTATCTTTAATGGGCTTTTATAAAGTTAGTTGGATTATGACTTTATTCGCTGGAACAGGCATCATTTTAGGGGCTATTTATATGCTTACTCTTTATAAAAGATCATTTTTTGGTGAAATAACAAATGAGAAAAATAGAGGATTAAAAGATTTAAATGGTAGAGAACTAGCTGCTCTTATCCCTTTAGTAGCTTTAGTAGTTATCTTAGGAATCTACCCAAAACCAATCTTGGGACCTATTGATGCGAGTGTTAAGAAGATGATTGTTTTGATGCAGACTAAAGCAGTCACTCAAGAAGCAAAAGAGTTCATTGTAAAAGTGAATACTATCGAAGGAGGCAAATAATGATAGAACCAATCAGTATAGACTTTGCATCTTTAAATATAACTTCACTTTTACCAATGGCAATTACAATTTTTGGAGCTTTGAGTATCATAGTTATAGATTTAGCAACAAAAAACCTCTCAAGAAGTTTTTACACAGTTTTAGCTGTTCTTTTTATACTCCTTTCGCTTGGATCAGTTATTGGTTTTAATGGAGAGAGTAGAGGGTTCTTTGACGTAGTTTTAGTTGATGGTATTGCACTTATGACGCAAATTATTATCTTGGTTACTTCGGCTCTTTTTGTTCCACTTTCTCTTGGAGGACGTCGTTTTCAAGAGTTCGCAATGGCTGAGTTTTATGCACTTTTCTTGTTTATGATTGCTGGTTTCCAGTTTATGGTTTCAAGTGATAACCTAATTTTGATTTTCATTGGACTTGAGACCGCTTCACTTGCACTTTACACTATGATAGCAATGCACAACCGTGCAAAAGCACACGAAGCTGCTATTAAGTACTTTACGATGGGAGCACTTGCGGCTGGATTTTATGTCATGAGTGCTTTGATATTTTATACGCTTACAGGAAGCATAGAGATTCATCAAATTGCTCAAGTTCTTCAAGAGAGAAACTTTGAACCTTTAGTGGCTATTCTTGCAGGAACTGTGTTTATGATAGGAACGTTAGGCTTTAAACTCTCAATGGTTCCATTTCATACATGGACACCAGATGTGTATGAGGGAAGCTCATCGGCACTTGCAGGTTACATGTCAGTAGTTCCAAAAATAGCTGGTTTTGTAGTTGCATTAAGGCTTTTTGGAATGCTTCTTGATTCTGGAGTAGTTTGGCTAGAAAATATACTTTATATCTCTGTAATTCTTACTATGACATTTGGTAACATACTAGCCCTTGTTCAAGAAGACGTAAAACGTATGCTAGCATTTAGCTCAATTGCTCATGCTGGTTTTGTTTTAGCGGCTATTCTTATAGGCACGACTGAAGCACATGCTGGATTGTTCCTTTATTGGGTTCTTTTTATGTTCGCAAACCTTGGAGCATTTACAATGCTTTGGGCAACAAGACATAGAAAAAATCTTTGGGATGAGAGATATCAGCACCCCTTTTCAAAGTTCTCAGGTATGATAAAAGTTATGCCAACAAATGCAGTGATTATGGGAATTTTTATGTTTGCTCTTGCAGGTATGCCTCCTTTCTCTGTCTTCTGGGGAAAACTATATCTTATGAGTACAGCAGTAAATGCTGGTTATATATCTTTAGCAATCATTATGGCACTAAATAGTGCAATGGCAGTTTACTACTACATGAAGCTCATAGTTTATATGTTCTTAAAAGAGCCTGTAAATAGCGATGAAAATATATATACTAGTAATATGTCAATGACTCTGAAAGTCATTATAGGCTTTGCTGTTGTTATTACATCCATCTCTATAGTTATGGTAGAACCACTCTTGGAAATCATAACACAATACGTAAGTAGTAGTGGCTTTTAGTATTAAATCACAGAAGTGGCGAGAGTCACTTCTTTTTTGATATAATGCTTGCATGAAAAAAAAATTACTACTTTTAATACTCTTTACAACTCATCTTTTTTCACTCACTATAGTTCTCAATAGTGCAAAAACAGGTGGCAAAGCATATGCCGTTCTACATGTAGAGGATAATGAACCCGTAGATTGTCAAGTTATACCACAAGTGTTAGATAAAAAGGTGTATCTTTGTAGATTTAAAAAGGTAATCAAAACTCCTATTTCCCCTAAAAAAATGGCATTAGTTGATATTGATTTTTTAGAAAAAGAGAAAGAATTTTACTTAAGAATTG
>Ga0256845_1000532_pt1 | contig 35510 bp, 28 predicted proteins | sample RiftiametaG_FD_189101 | JGI IMG/M metagenome (GOLD analysis project Ga0256845, IMG submission 189101) | Tube worm associated microbial communities from hydrothermal vent at the East Pacific Rise, Pacific Ocean - Riftia | ecosystem: Host-associated > Annelida > Integument > Unclassified ...
TAACATACAGGTAGAGAGCTGGTTAGGGAAATTAGGTGCATACACCTCTCATCAATTTATTTTTAATGGATTTGGAATTGCTTCTTTCTTATTCGTTTTTTTAGCTTTCATCCTTGGATTTAGAATTTTATTTAAATCAAATTTATTACCATTAGGAAAGTCTTTTAAATACGCTATTTTTTCTATTGTATGGATTTCTATATCTTTAAGTTACTTACTTCCTTCAAATCCAATTTTAGGAGGTACCTTTGGCTTCCAAACAAATTTATGGCTAAGTAGCGTTATTGGAGGCGTTGGTGTTTTATTATTCTTAGTATTTACAGCTCTAATATTTTCAATATTAAATTTTAACATCTCTTTTAATATTTTCCCTGTAAAAAAAGAAAGTAATTCTGAAGAAGATGTTCCTGAAAGTATTATTGAAAACAGCTCTGGCAACTTAATTAACGAAGCTCCTTTTGAAGCGACCCCAGTTGAAAATTTTGCAACAACTGAACCGTCAGTTATAGAGCCTGAAACAAAAAAAACGGAAGACTCAATCCCATTTGGAACAGAAACTCTTGAAACTCAACCTGAAACTCTAAACGAAGTTATTGAAGAAGATAGTATTTCTTTAACAACAGAAAATACAGCCCCTCCAAAAGTAGAAAAAGAGGAAGAAGATGTTGCATTTTCTGTAGAAGAACCTATAGAAAAAGATGAAGTTTTAAGTGATAAAGAAGTAGATAGCAAGGTTAAAGACTTTGGAGAATATGACCCGAAATTAGATTTAGCTTCTTACAAACTACCTTCTATTGACTTATTAAAAGATTTTGGAGATACAAGCAACAAAGTTAGCACTGAAGAACTAGAAGCTAATAAGAATAAAATTGTAGAAACACTTTCTAACTATAAAATAAAAATTGCAAGTATCAAAGCTACCATTGGACCGACAGTTACTTTATATGAAATAGTTCCTGAAGCGGGAATACGTATTTCGAAAATTAAAAACCTTGAAGATGATATTGCACTTAGTTTAGCTGCATTAGGCATTCGTATTATCGCTCCAATTCCAGGTAAAGGAACCGTAGGTATTGAAGTTCCTAATAGACACCCTGAAGTTGTTTCGATGCGAAGTGTTGTTGCATCTGATAAATTTCAGAATGCTAAGATGGAATTACCTATTGTTATGGGTAAAACCATTACTAATGAAACTTATGTTTTTGATTTAGCGAAAATGCCTCACTTATTGATGGCTGGTGCAACAGGACAAGGTAAATCTGTTGGTTTAAATGCCGTTTTAGTTTCATTATTATACAAAAAACATCCTTCTCAATTAAAATTTGTACTAATTGATCCTAAAAAAGTAGAGTTAACACTTTATAATAAAATTGAACGACATTATTTAGCAAAACTTCCTGATGCTGAAGATGCTATTATTACTGACAATGACAAAGTAATCAATACCCTAAATTCTCTTTGTATTGAGATGGATCAGCGTTACGACCTGCTAAAGACTGCAATGGTTAGAAACATTGTTGAATACAATGCTAAATTTATTGCACGTAAATTAAATCCAGAAAACGGACATAAATTTTTACCTTACATTGTTTTAGTTATTGATGAGTTTGCCGATCTAATTATGACTGCGGGTAAAGAAGTTGAGACACCAATTGCTCGTTTAGCTCAGCTAGCTCGTGCTATTGGAATTCACTTAATCATTGCCACACAACGTCCTTCAGCAAATATTATTACCGGGATTATTAAAGCAAATTTCCCTGGAAGATTAGCTTTTAGAGTAACTTCTGGGATTGATTCGAGAACAATACTTGACTCAAGTGGAGCTGATCAATTAATTGGTAGAGGAGATATGTTAATCTCACAAGGCAATGATTTAATTCGTTTACAATGTGCGTTTGTTGACACTCCTGAAGTGGAAGCAATTTGTGATTTTATTGGCGAACAAAGAGGGTATCCTGAAACATTTACCTTACCAGAGTATGTTGGCGAATCTGCTACAGGCGGTACTGGAGAGTTTGACGGTTCAGACAGAGATGCATTATTTGATGATGCAGCAAGAATGCTAGTGCAGCATCAACAAGGTTCTGCTTCTTTATTGCAGCGGAAAATGAAAATTGGATACAATAGAGCGGGCCGTTTAATTGACCAAATGGAAGAAGCAAGAATTATTGGACCTTCAGAAGGAAGTAAAGCCAGACAAGTATTAATATCAGATTTAGAAACTTTGGAACGGTTGTTGGAAGTCCTACCGCAATAAAACAGGCAACGCTTTACATAATAATTGAACTATGAAAAAATTAAGCATTATTACATTATCACTTCTTATTAGCTTAGGAAGTTTTGCTCAACAAGATGCAAAAGCAAAAACAATTCTTGATAAATTAAGTGCTAAAACAAAAGCTTACAAAACCATAAAAGCCGAGTTTCAATTTACAATCAGTAATAAAACTGAAGGCATTAACGAATCGCAAACTGGTAAAATCCAAATTAAAGGAGATAAATACTTCTTATCAATTGCAGGGCAGGATGTAATTTCTGATGGAAAAGACATTTATACCGTTTTAAAAGATGCAGAAGAAGTTCAAATAAATAATATACCTACTGAAGATGAAGAGGGTTTTATTAATCCTAATTCAATTTTTACATTATATGAAGATGGTTTTAAATATAAGTATGTAAAAGAAGATAAAGGCTTTCATATCATAAACCTTTATCCTAAAGAAGTGGAAGATAAAGAATTCCATAGAATTGCTCTTTACATTAATAAAGCTAAAAATGAAATTTCTAAGATAAAAATCTACGGAAAAGATGGCTCTACAACTACTTACAACATAAAGTCATTTCTAGCAAATACTACTATACCAGATAGTCAATTTACTTTTAATAAAACAAAGCACCCTAACTTTGAAATAGTAGATTTAAGAGATTAAACCAATCTAAATTCAAACAACAAAACCCTCAGGACTATGTTCTGAGAGTTTTGTATTAAAAGAAAAATGCCCCGTTAAAAACGAGGCAATTTTATAAGAAAAAGGTAATGTCGTTCACCCTTTCAGGCTTCAGACAACATTAAGACGCAACAACATACAAAAAGGTTGCTCCACTTAAAAAAAAATAATTAATTCCCTGTAAAATAAGACTTTGGATGAGTAATTTTATCAAATGTAGCAAACTGAATGTAAGTAAATACATCATTATTTAAGTAGCCATACATTCTATCAACATCATACTCAAAGAGCTCGCCTGTAAAACTATGCTCTGTTTCTCTAAAATTAGGCATATGATAAATCACAATTTTATTGCTCCCGCCAATAAAATCTTTTACCTCAATAGTTATATATGGAGGAGATGCAATAATTGAATCTATTCTAGCTTGTTTAGACTCTATATCAACCATTTCATAATATATTTTTTCGTAACGACTAACATACTCTTTTAGCTTTTCTTGGTCTACACTTAAAGGCTTATCAGAACTAATATCCGACAATAAAAATTGACCTTCTTTATTGGTAATTATAAATGACTCTTCAGGTGTTTCTATATAGTTTATCTCTATACTTTTTATTGCTTCTGGAGCATATTTAAATACAACAGCATCTCTCCATTGTTGTGCTTCTGTAAAGAAACGAGAAGTTAAATAACCATAGTTTCCAGGGATATACATTACAAAAGGAACTGAAGATTTTACACCATCTGTTTCCAACACCATATATGTACCTTGATTATCATTTGTTGCATTCCCTATATAATATATCTTACTTGGTCTATCCTCTCCTTGATATATTTCAACTTTGGTAGCTTTTGTTGCTATATCTCGAATTACGTTGTTAAACGCTGCTTTAGCTACAGGGTATCTAACATCTATCCGACTAAAAGTCTTCATTAATAATCTAATATTATCAGGGCGAGCAATATATTTATCATCAACCATCCAATTATTAGCCGATTTAGAAAGCGTAACCGAAACACCTTGGGCATCAGCTATAAAAATCTTAGTGATACTAGCAGTATCTTTAATCGCAAAATCAGATTTAGCACCTGCCATATCATCCATTGTACCTTGCTTTACGTTATTTTTACTAACGTAAATAAAAGTAGCTACGCCAATTAAAATTACAGCTAAAGCAATGAGTACTTTATTATTTTTCATTGTATTGATTTATTTTGTGAACTTCTTTTTCCTATCGAAATAATGTGCAATTCCAAACAATAAGATTAATCCTATTGGCAGGATTGTATTAATAAGCTGCCAATCGAACTTATCATTTTTTAGCACCGTTTTATCTAATAATCTAATCTTTAATTTCTTGGCTCTCACCATCATTAAACCACTATCATCACATAAGTAACCTAATACATTTAACATAAAATCTTTGTTTCCAAATTCTTGTCTTGTAAAACGATCAAATCCTAATGACAAATATTCTCCTGTTCTTTTGTTAACATGGTTTTTTGCGACATCACCATCAGATATCACCACCATCTGTGTTGGAACACTTTTTTCTTTAAAACTAATTTCGTTCGCATCCTTTATTTGAGGAGTAATTCTATTTTTAAATACCGACTCAAACTCACCCTCTAATAAAACGGCTGTTAATTGTCTTCCTTTCTTAAACTGTGTTTGATCGGGCTCAAAACGAACTATTTCTAACGAAATTCTTGTTGGAGCACTACTTACTTTAGAATATTGAGATGTTTTTAACAGCGGTGTTTTTTTAATTCCTTTTTTAGCAATAGTGTCAATTGTACTTACAAATTCTCCTTTTACTGCATTTAAATTATTTACTATTGGATGATTATTAGCAGGTGTTAATAATGGAAAGAAAAACCAAGGAAACATCTCTGTCTTTGGTTGATTACCGACTACACCTGTTACAATTGGTATTGGAGCAGATTGAATATCCTGTATCATATTTGTATTTACTCGAACACCATAAGTAAATAATTGGTCGTTTAAATTTAAATCCATTGGCAATGCCATTGTAATATCAGCAGATTGCAAACTATCCATACTTGCAGTAACAGGATCAATCAACCAAACCACTCTACCTCCATACATTACATATTGATCTATAATAAATTTATCTTTTTCTGAAAATCGTTCAGTAGGTTTAGCAATTATAATCGCATTGTATTTAACTTTCACCCTATAAGCTTGTGTGCTATCAATCATATACCGCTCTGTTAAACTGTATAGATTTTCATCTAAAGCTATTCTATCTACCGTATAAAATTCGGCTAATGAAGTAGCTAATGATGCCGTTTCTAAATCACTTAACTCTCCATGTCCCTCTATAAAAACAATTTTTGGAACCTTAACAATTGTTAAATTGTTTATTGCATTAGCTATTTCATACTCTAATGATTCTATTGAGCTGTTTAACATGGATTCTGAACGAGCTCCAATTTGGCTTTTTAATAACTGTACTGGCAACTCTTGTCCTCTGTAAGTAAATATAGCTCCAGGCCATATAATTCTATTACTAAATCCATCATCAGTCTTTGTATTTAAATCTGTTGGACGTAAGCCTTGTTTGTGTAATTGCTTATAAATTTCGTCTCTAATATTTTTATCTGAACTCTCTGAAGGATTAATAAATTCATATTCAATATTTCCATTTGAATACGCTCTAAATTCATCCAACATCTCTTTGGTTTCATCTCTCAAGCGTTTAAACCCTGCTGGAAAATCACCTTCTAAATAAACTTTAACATAAACAATATCTTCTAGTTTTTCTGATAAGCCTTTACTTGTTTCTGAAAGCGTGTATCTTTTTTCTGACGTTAAATCAAAACGTTCAAAAGCAAAGGAACCAATATAGTTAACCATTAAAACAATGACTAAACCTACCACCAAAAAGGTAAGATCCTTCTTCCTATTTATAGTACTTTTCTCTACCATTTCCTACTACTTAATGCTGTTTTGGTTAATAATAGAAATAAATATATCGTACTTAAAAAGTAAATAACATCTCGTGTATCAATTACCCCTCTACTCATAGAAACATAGTGTTCATTAATTCCTAGTTTCATAATAATATCATCTACAGCACCAAAATATTCTAACGAGCTAATAGACTCAAAACCCACATAACAAAAGAAACAGAGGAATACTGCCACAATAAATGATATAATTTGATTGCTTGTAATAGAACTTGCAAAAACTCCTATTGCTACAAAAACACTTCCTAAAAAGAGTAAGCCAAAATAAGAACCGATAGTTCCTCCAACATCAATATTACCGACAGGATTACCCAATTGGTAAACTGAATAAAAATAAACTAACGTTGGTACCAAAGAAAATAATACCAAGGTAAAACCTGCAATGTATTTTGCAAATACAATCTGAAAATCTGTTAGTGGTTTAGTTAACAACAACTCTATCGTTCCTGTTCTACTCTCTTCAGCAAATAAACGCATGGTAATAGCAGGCACTAAAAACATAAAAACCCAAGGAGCGACATAAAAAAGTGCATCAATATTGGCGTAGCCATTATCTAACACATTAGTTCCGCCAGGAAAAACCCACATCATTAAACCAATTGTAGTTAAAAAAACCACAATAACAATATAACCGATAAGCGAACCTAAAAAGCTACGTATTTCTTTATTTATTAATGTTAGCATCTATCCTTTTTGTGCGAAGCCCAAAAGTAATATTTTTTAAAGAATGTTTGTTATAAAAATTGTTAAACGGAGGGTTTGAGTTTATAAGTGGGAAAATCTATAAAAATCACTACATTTATTTCGTGAAAAATAAGCGTAAAATATTATTATTATTTTTAGTTACTGTATTACTAGCAGATTGTAGTTATTCATTTTTACAATACTTAAATACACCTCTTGATGGAGATATTGCTAGTTTAGTTTTACCAACACATGAACATCAAAAAACATTAAACGACCCCTTTGGTTTAAAAACTATTATTAACAATAAACCGCATACAAATCCTAATCGTTTTTTTGTTCATTGGGCTATTAAAGAATACTTCCAAAATGTCCCCATATTACTTCAGAAAGTAATTAACCCAATTCAAAGTATTTATTTTTCTAGTGCGCTTATTAAAATAATAATACACCTTTTAATGATTTATTTATTAGCTGTATTTATTAATAAAGGGAAATTCTTTTTCAACTACAAACTAATCATAATCACATTATTATTAGCCCCTTTATTTCAAGCTTATGGCTACCACAACTATTTAGGATTCATTGACACTTCTATAACCTATACTTTTTTTTATGCTCTCCCTTTAATGGTTTTGCTATTTTTTTATTCATTTCTATACCGCTTAACAAGCTCACCTCAAACAAAAAAATTAAGCCTAATTTCAATAATAACGATAACTGTACTTGTTATAGTTTTACCTTTTAGCGGACCATTAATTCCTCCTGTTATAATCATCGTTTCAGCGCTTTTATTTGGACATTATTTACTAGTAAGTTTTTCCCAACATAAAAACATTTCATTAATGAAAATTGCTTTACATGCTTACAAAAATATTCCTAGAACTATTAAAATAGCTTTTATTTCGATTTCTATTTTAAGTCTTTACTCCTTATTTTTAGGATCATATAATTCTGGTTTCCAAACCAATAATATTTCTATTTACGAGCGGCTTTCAAGGCTCCCTTTAGGTGTTTATTATCAATTTACACAAAAGTTAGGTTTTCCAATACTATTCTTTTCAATTGCACTAAATAGTTATATTATTAAAAAACATTTTTACAATAATGAAGGAAAAAAAATAGTGAAAAACTTAAAATGGATCTTAATATTCTCATTAATTTACATCTTACTATTACCGTTTGGTGGATTTCGTTTCTATAGAGAAAATATATTACGTTACGATACTATAATGCCAATTACTATTGCTTTTATTTACCTATTTGGTGCTACATCATATTTTCTTCTCACCAATTTAAAGGCGAAAAAAAATATTTATTTGTTATTTTTAATCGCTTTTTTCTTGATTTTCACTAATGCAGATCGATCAACATTAAATGAAAATAAAAAAGAAAAAAAGGCATTAACTAAAATACAAAATTCAACACAAATCATTGTGTCATTAAAAAACAAAACCACTGTTTTTTCTTGGAATGTAATTACCGATTATAACGAATCTGATTTAAATGCTCAATTAATGCATCGATGGAATATTACTTCGAAAAAAACGCTATATTACTTTGATACAACTAAAACTCCATCAACTCATCATAAACCCGTTTTACAGGTAAGCCCATAACATTAAAGTAAGAACCATTTATTTTCTCAATACCAATATAACCTATCCACTCTTGTATTCCGTAGCTACCCGCTTTATCAAAAGGCTCATAATTATCAACGTAATACTCAATTTCAGAAATAGTTAATGGTTTAAAGTAAACCTCAGTTACTTCGTAAAAAGTATGTTGTTTTTGATGGGAAAGTAACGTGACAGCGGTAATTACTTCATGCTTATTACCAGATAGTTTCCCGAGCATTTTAACAGCATCATCTCTATCGACTGGTTTACCAATTATTTCATCATTTAAACAAACAATAGTATCAGATGTAATTACTAAATCATTGTCTTTTAGATCACTTACAAAAGCACTCGCTTTTAGTTCACTCAGAAAAACAGCAACTTGTTCTCTTTGTAATTCTGGAGGATAAATTTCTTCTATCTCTTTAGTTTTAATCTCAAAATCAAAACCTAATTCTTTTAACAAATTTTGTCTGCGTGGCGATCTGGAAGCCAGAATAATATTCCAAGGAATAGTTTGAAAACTCATTAAATTTTAATTAGCAAATAATAAAACAACACCGTATAACATATTCCCGTTAGCATAATAAATTTCATACTAGTACTCAATTTCGTGTAATCAACTTTTAGCTTTGCTAACTTCAATTTATAAACAACATATAACAAGGGTACCTGAACAGTAAATAATAAATACATTACAGTTATTAAAGCTTTAGTTTGTGCTCTAGCTTGTTCTACACCTTCTCCTCCAAGACTTTGTTCCATTTGCAGATATTGAAAATATCCAATTAACCCAACCATAATAACTGCTATTGCTTGAGCAAGTATTTTAGCTTTATTCTTACCATAAACCACTGACAGTGTATTACTAGAATATTTTTTATCACCTTCATAATCTTCTATATCTTTTATAATTTCTCTTACCATTGTACTAATAAAAGCGAAAAAGGAGAAGCCAACTACCCAATACATAATAATTTTAAGTGTTTCGAGTAATACATATTCCACATCCTCAAAAGGCGTATATTCTTCCAATCTAAACAACAACATATTTACAGTATCATCGGCTAATGTATATTGTAAAATTAGTTCATACAAACCAGCAACTAACGGAACTAATGCCGCCAATAGCGCAACAATAATATTTCCAATAATTACTTGTTTTTTAAACAATGTAGAATAATACCATAACGCACCTGTAGATAAAACCTGAATTAAAATCAATTTCCAATTTCCAATTTTATAAGCCAGATAAGCTCCTATTAAAATAGCGATAGTATTAATTACAATATGTGATCCCATTGCAACCCTACGCTTAATATATTTTCCCACAATAATTTTATCTGGTCGATTTACCCGATCAACTTTAACATCAAAATAATCGTTAATAATATAACCTGCAGCAGCTATCATAACAGTAGATAAACTTAAAAGGAAGAAGTCCCAGTTATTCATTTTTAAGCCTACTCCAGAAATATCTTGTCCATCAGAAAAATTATAAATGATAGGTGCTATTATTCCGTAACGAATTGCATATTGTGTTAACACAATTATGAGTAAATTCGGTAATCGAATTAATTTTATAAATGCAATTATTGGATTCATTTTTTACTTCAACTCAGGTAAAAATATAATTTATCGTTTTAATTGACGAATGATTATTGATTATTTTATAATAATCTACTTCAATAGTATATTCATCCCACCCTCCCATCAACATCAAACAAGAAAATTAACTTTAAACTTGTAACTTTGAACTACTAATGGATATTCATCAAATATTATTAAAATATTGGGGACATAATACTTTCCGCCCTTTGCAGAAAGACATTATTAATGCCACATTAGAAGGGAAAGACACACTTGCTTTATTACCAACTGGTGGCGGTAAATCTATATGTTTTCAGATACCAGCATTAGCTAAAGATGGTATTTGCATTGTTGTTTCGCCATTAATTGCCTTGATGAAAGACCAAGTTGAGAACTTAGTTAAACGAAATATTAAAGCGGTTGCCATTTATTCTGGAATGACTAGAAGAGAAATTGATATTACCCTTGACAATTGTGTTTATGGTAAGATTAAGTTTCTATATATTTCTCCTGAGCGAATAGAAACCGACATTTTTAAAGCGCGTTACAAAAAAATGAACGTGAATTTAATTGCGATTGATGAGTCGCATTGTATTTCTCAATGGGGTTATGATTTTAGACCATCATACCTAAATATTGCCAACTTACGAGAAGATAAACCTGACGTCCCTTTTTTAGCACTTACCGCAACTGCAACGCCTGAAGTTGTTATTGACATTCAAAAACAACTTCAATTCAAAAAAGAAAACGCTTTACAAAAGAGTTTTGAACGTAAAAATTTAGCTTATACTGTTTTAAGAGAGGAGAACAAACGTAACCGAGTTCTCAAAATTCTAAAAAATGTACCAGGCACCTCAGTAATTTATGCGCGAAGTAGAAAAAAGACGAAAGAAATAGCATTGTTTCTATTAAAAAATGGTGTTTCAGCAGATTTCTACCATGCAGGTTTAAGTAATGAAGAGCGAACCTTAAAGCAAAGTAATTGGATTAATAGTATTACCAGAGTAATTGTATCTACCAATGCTTTTGGGATGGGAATAGACAAACCTGATGTCCGATCTGTAATTCATATTGATTTACCAGATTCTTTAGAAGCCTATTTTCAGGAAGCAGGAAGAGGTGGTAGAGATGAGGAAAAAGCTTATGCTATTTTATTGTTTGAAGAAGCGGATAGGATAGATTTAGAAAAGAGAATTATTAATAGTTTTCCTGAAATTGATGTAATTAAGAAAGTCTATCAATCTTTAGCTAACTATTTTCAAATACCTATTGGTTCTGCATTAAATGAAAGTTACTCGCTAAATATTATTGATTTTAGTCAACAATATAATTTACAAGTTTATACCGTTTATAATTGTCTAAAGTTTTTAGAGAAAGAGAGCTATCTTATTTTATCAGAATCGAACCATAACGCATCTCGTATAAAGTTTGAGGTAAACAAAGATGATTTATATGAGTTTCAAGTTAAAAAACCAAAGTTCGATTTATTCATCAAAACCATTTTAAGATCATACACAGGTTTATTTGAAAATTTTGCTAAAATTGACGAGTTTGAAATAGCTAAGAGAATGAAAACGACTAAAGATAAAGTCGTTAAAGCCTTACAATATTTAAGTCATTTAGAAATTATTAGCTATTTAGAACAAACCAATCAACCACAACTCACTTATTTAACTGAACGATTAGACATTAAAGATGTAAAGATTTCTGCTAAACATTATCACGACAGGAAAGAAATTGCCATTAAGAAAATGGAAAGTGTTATTTATTTCGCAACTGCCAAACATAAATGTAGAAGCGAAATTCTCTTAAACTATTTTGGCGAAAAGGACATTTATCGCTGTGGTGTTTGTGATGTTTGCATCGAACGAAATAAACTAGAATTAAGCGATGTTGAATTTAGTGCTGTTTCTGATCAAATAAAAAAAATAGTAAAAGAAAAACAATTACCTATTACTCAAGTTATTAATAAAATTGAGGGGATTAGAGATGATAAAATCATTAAGGTAATACAATGGTTAATGGAAAATGACAAACTTATTTCGAACGAAAAAAATCTACTAGAATGGAGAAAGTAAATGCCCATCCCCAACCCTTCCCAAAGGGAAGGGAGCTGATTAATTCAACAAAAATCAATACAAAAACTTATTATAATACCTTTAAAAAATATTTAGCTAAAGATTTATGAATGATAACATTACCTGGACAACAAAAGCATTCAAAGGCTTAACTGTTGACGAATATTTTAAAGTTCTTCATTTAAGAGTTGCTGTTTTTGTTGTAGAACAAGATTGTCCGTACCAAGAAGTAGATGAAAAAGACAGGCAATCATTTCATTTATTTGGTAAAGCAGCAAACGGAGAAGTTATAGCTGTAACTAGGATTTTACCAAAAGAAGTTTCTTATGATGAAATTTCTATCGGAAGAGTTGCTCTAAAAAAGGAATATCGAGGAAAAGGGATTGCTGATAAATTAATGATTGAAACACTTCAATTTATTGAAAATGAATTTGGCAAACAACCCATCAGAATTTCTGCTCAAACATACTTATTGAATTACTACAATAAACACGGGTTCAAACAAGTTGGAGAAGATTATTTAGAGGATAACATTCCGCATATTGAGATGCTTAGATAATAGTCACCATGAATTCATTTCAAGGTCTATATTCATTAGATGCTGAAACAAGTTCTGTATGACGAATCAATGAATAATAAGTTTTTTAATCCTTTTTATTGGTCCAGGGCAAAAACTTTGATGACAAGCTACACAACTATTAACCAACTGATTAAATCCTTCCGTTTGGTTTTCAGCACTTTCTTTTAACGCTTTTGCTTGACTAATTAATGATTTATTAAACGCATCAAACTCTGGTGTTTTTACAGATAAATCTGTTGGAATTGCACTATGAACTATTTCTAATTCAGTAATAAATTCATCAGAAATAGTTCCCTTATTCGTTACAATTAACTGTTTTATCGAATCAGCATCTAAATATAGTTTCCGCATTAACAATGCTAATTCACTATCATCATTAGGCGAATTATCTGGCACAATTTCCTTTTCACAACTAGCCTCCTCAGTTACATTGGTTGGCTCTGAGTTACAAGCAAAAAAAAAGGATGCTAAAAAGCATCCCAATATGATTTTCTGTATCTTAATGTGCATTAGATGTAATCGTTTCTTCTTTAACAATCACACCTGTCGCTTCAAAAGCATAATTAAATTCAGGTTCTGTAATTGCATCAATTTCTTCTTGAGAATCTCCTGCATCTTCAGCATAATGCTTCAACATTTCAACAGTTGTAGTATCCATAGTAGCTATTCCTTGAATAGTCGTTTCTTTTCCTGCAGCATCTAAAGGAACAAAAAATTCATAGTCCTTAAAAGTAACTCGCATCTCTTTGTTATCACCTAAGCTCATCACCATCCAGCATCCTTTTTTAGAACAAACCTCTTCAATAGTTCCTGTAATTTTTGTTTCTAAGGCTTCTTGTTCTTCAAATTGAGCTAAAAATTCTGATATAGAAATTGCTCCTTCTTCAGTTATATCTTCACCATGCTTTGTTATTTCAACTGTTACTTCTTCAATAACTTCTTTTACCTCTTCAGGTTTTTGTTCTGCGTTACCACATGAAAACAAAAACGCTGTACCTGCTATAAATAATATCTTTTTCATCTTTTATCTTGTTTTAATTTGAATGCAAAAGTAATTTATTATTAAGAAATAGCATTCCTTTTTGTAATTTAGAATCTTTATAAATTGTTGCTGTTTTAACTTATGAAAATACTTGTTACTGGAAATTATGATCCTGAATACAATAGAACCCAAATCTTATTAAAAGGACTTAAAAACAATTCTAATGTTGAAGTAACAGAGTTTCCAATAACATCTTTTAAAAATTTTGATAAAACCGAATTTAAAAAATTAGCACAACAAACCGACATTATTTATCTTCCCCCTTTTACCCACGAAAGCGTCAATAAAATAAAAAAGCTAACCGATAAACCAATTGTTTTTGACCCATTAGTTTCTAAATATTTAACCAAAGTTTTTGATTATCAGCAAATCTCTAAATATTCGCCAAGAGCCTATAAAAACTATTTAAAAGATAAAATTCCGTTACATAAATGTGATTTAATTATTGCAGATACCGAAGCCCATAAAAATTATTTTGCAAAAAAATTTAAGATAGATACAAATAAAATAAAAGTACTACCAATTGGAGCTGACATTACCCAATTTAAACCCACCAACCATACAGCTAATACTACTTTTAATGTAGGTTTTTATGGTGGTTTCATCCCCTTACAAGGTACTACACACATTATTGAAGCTGCACAAATATTGCAAACCGAAACTGACATCGAATTTAATTTAATTGGTACTGGTTTTGAATGGAAAAAAGCTAAAACACTCGCAAAAAAACTAAACCTGAGCAACATTAACTTTTTAGGTTGGGTAGCTTATAATGAGTTATCTTCAAAGATAAATGACTTTGATATTTGTTTAGGAATTTTCGGAGATACCCCTAAAACAGATTTAGTAATACCCAATAAAATTTACCATTATGCAGCACTAAAAAAATGTATTATAACAAAAGAAACTCCTGCTATTAAAGAACTATTTACCAACCAAGACAACATTATTTTAACCGATAATAATCCTAAAGCAATTGCTGAACAAATTCTAATCCTAAAAAATAATAGAGATTTCACCAATAAAATAGCCGCTGCTAGTCATAAGCTAATAACCGAAAAGTACAACGAAAACAAAATTGCTCAGCAGTTTATCAACCTCCTAAACGACTATCTTAATTGATTTTCTCCTAAAAAAAGATTATTTTCGTTTAACAACAGTTTTAAAAACATACACTATGAAACCTCTATTCACACTAATATCAATTCTATTTTTAATCAATGGGTACAGTCAAACCTACTGCTTAATGGTTGACCAAAATAACGGATCGCAAGAATATTTAGGAACATACGATATTTCAACAGGTTTAATGAACCAGATATCTACTTCTCCAACATCAAGCTTTGCTAATAATGGAACCTCCCCAGTAATCGACCCAATAAATAGAAAATATATTTATTCTAACGGTAACCCTGGTCCAGTAAAAATTATTGATTTAGATAATGGGTCCGTTGTAGATTCTTTTTATTATCCTCCTGGAGTTTTCCCTAGACATTTTGCCTATAACGAGCTAGACTCTACAATGTATTGCTTAATGACAGACATGACTAATGGATGGAAAGAAGCTTTCGGCACATTCGATATTTCTTCTGGAACTATGACCCAAATCTCCACTTCTACCATATCAAGTTTTGTGAATAACGGAACTACTCCAGTAATTGACCCAATAAACAGAAAATATGTTTATGCATCAAACACTAATACTGTAAAAATTATTGATTTAGATAACGGGAGTATGGTGGATTCTTTTTACTTCAGTAATGGAATTTACCCTAGACACTTTGCTTATAACCAACTAGATTTAACCATGTACTGCTTAATAGTTGACCAAAATAATGGAGCACAAGAATATTTAGGAACATTCAATACTTCATCTGGCTTAATGAGTCAGATCTCTATTACTCCTACATCAAATGCTAGTACTAATAATGGAACCAATCCCACAATTGATCCAATAAATAGAAAATACATTTATTCAACCAAAAACCCAGGTCCAGTAATAATCATTGATTTAGATAATGGTACTGTTGTAGATTCTTTTAGCTACAATAATGGATTTTTTCCTCGGCATTTTGCTTACATAGATAATGGATTGACAGGTATCTCTAATGTAAACGATGAATTAACTTTTAAAGTTTATCCAAACCCTACTTCACATCAAATCTCAATTTTTAGTGGCGAATTAACAATAAATGAAATAAAGATTCTTGACTCAACTGGTAAGTTAATCAAAACTATAAAACAAAGTACAAATACAATTAATGTATCAGATTTATCACAAGGAATTTACTTTGTACAAATCTTAAGTGATAAAAAAACGATAACTAAAAAGTTTGTAATACAATAAATAATGATTCTCCCAAGAAAATAGTAGCTGATAGCCACAATCTAATAACTAAACAATACAACGAAAACAAAATTTCTGAGCAGGTTATTGGTTTCTAAACGACTATCTGAATTGACTTTATCATTAAAAAAGACTATTTTCGTTTAACAACATGTAAAAAACATTAAAACGTTTCTAACAAGGACGTTGGCAAACATAGAAACGAAAAAATACAATGAAAGCAATAATGTTTTTTTTAATAGTAATTACATTTTCGAATTTAACTCATGCCCAATTTACGTCAATACCTGATGCAAATTTTGAGCAGGAATTAATTAATTTGGGTTATGATACTGGCTCGCCAAATGGCACCGTTCTAACTGCTAATATAAATACAATTACTTCATTAGATGTTGATTTTAAAAACATCAGTGATTTAACTGGAATAGAAGATTTTTCTGCTTTAACCTCTTTGTGGTGCCAATCCAATTTGTTAACCAACTTAAATGTATCTCAAAATACATCTTTGATTAATTTATCTTGCCATTTGAACCAAATAACTAGTTTAGATATTACTCAAAATACTGCTTTAACTTTTTTACGATGTCAATTTAACCTATTAACCAGTCTAGATGTCACTCAAAATACTGCTTTAACTTTTTTAGATGTTCTACATAATCAAATAACTTCTTTGGATTTAAGTCAAAATACCGTTCTTGAGGAATTGATTTGTTTTGAAAATCAACTTAGTAGTTTAGATCTAACTCAAAATATTGTTTTAACTGCTTTGACTTGTAAATCTAACCTTTTAAATAGCTTAGATTTATCTCAAAACACTTCATTAACATGGTTAGATTTTGCCAATAATCAATTAACCTGTTTGAACTTAAAGAATGGCAATAATAGTAATCTTACACTTTATAACGGCATTGGAAACCCCAATTTAACCTGTATTGAAGTTGACAATGTTCCTTATTCAAATACTAACTGGACAAATATTGATGCGCAAACATCCTTTAGTACAAACTGCCCTAGCTCATGCTCTACTGTTGGACTTAACGAATACCATCATTCTAACTTTAATATCTATCCTAATCCTGCTTTAGAGCAATTAACAATTGATACAGAATTGGCAATTAGAAACGTAAGTATTCTGGACATTACTGGAAAAATAATTACAATGACTAGCCAACAATCAAAGCTAATTGACGTTGTTGATTTGCCTTCTGGTATTTACTTTATCAAAGTAATTACTGAGGAAGAGACAATGACCAAAAAATTTATGAAACAATAAATAACGATTTGCCAACAATCTCTATATTTCATTTAGTTGACTGATTGCTGTACGATTGGTTTCAACAAAACGAAAACATAGATTAAGCGTTAAACGAATTTGGAAATTCTGCGCGTTGCTTGGATTGCTTACCTTTTCAATACTTCCAAAAACTCAGCATGACATTTAATAAACGTATTTTTTCAAGACAAAATATTGGTAAAAATAGCATCTTAATAAACTTATTAACCGCTTGTAAAAGTTGTAGTGTTATTTATTAAATTTGTTCCGATGTCAGATTCTAAAATATATTACGCCATTGGTGAAGTTTCCAAAATGTTTAATGTAAACACATCGTTAATTCGTTTTTGGGAAAAAGAGTTTGATATTATTAAACCCAAGAAAAACAAAAAAGGAAACCGCCTTTTTACCAAACAAGATGTTGCTAATTTCCATATCATTTTTCACTTAGTAAAAGAACGTGGCTACACCTTAGATGGAGCTAAAAAGAAATTAAAAGACAACAAAGAAGATACCATCCAAAATGTAGAAATTGTAAAATCACTACAAAAAATTAAAGGTTTTTTGGTCGATTTGAAAGAGGAGCTTTAACCCTGTTTTCTGGCAACAGATTCTTCAGGTCTTTATTGCAACGCTAAAGCGCTGATAAAACATCGCGTTCTGAATGACATTCTTTAATTAAAGCTTAATTATCTTCTCTGTTTGAATTAACACTCCGTCTCCATAAACTCTCATAAAGTAAATACCTTTTGGGTACTCGTTTTTAAAACGAACTGTTCCAGTATTTTTAAACGCTCTAACATCAATAATTCTACCCGCTAAATCTAATGTTTCAATTTTAATTTGCTCCAGTCCCTTATTACTAAATGTAATATTGATCTCTGAATTAAATGGGTTTGGATATACTTCTAATGAAGTATCATCCTCAACATCTTCAACACCCACAAGACCTTCAGTAACAAAGAAATTATCGAAACCTGCTTCAACAATATCTCCTCCATTAACATCCATAGCTCTAATTGTTAGAGTCGTATTATTTGTTAACAACACAAAATCTACCACTCTAATTACTTTTGTTGACCATTGACCAAGATCAGGGTCTGCAACATCTGCAACATCAATTATTTTGGAAACCGTACCATCATTTATTTCAATTATTGATGAATCATTTTCATTAGTTCCTCCATTAAAAAACCATCTATCAAAATGTATATAAGGATCAGAATAGATAGATAAATCAAATATTGGTGAAGTTAAAACGGTTTCACCCCCATCAATATCATCATCACCTCCAGCTCCCCCTCCATTTCCTGTAACAAAAGCCTCTGTACCACAATCTGTTAAAGCATCAACTCCGGGATTAGAGAATCCACCCCCAAAGGTTGTTGCAACTGGTTCTCCTTTTTCCCAATCTCCAGTAGTCACACTACCTGATACTGTCCAAGAAAAATCAAATATAAAATCATCATACACACCTTTCTCAAGTACATAAACATTAGTATTATTAGCTATACTAATTGTTTGATTTGAAAAACAACTTGTTATATACCCCCACTTTCCTAAAGATATATTATACTGTCCATCGATAAAATTAGGAACCGTAAAATTTCCGAAAGCATCGGTAAGTAAAGTTGTTGTAAACTGTCCATTCGAAATTAAAACGTTTGCATTTGCAATAGGGTTTGATGTTGTTTGCTCAATTACTTGACCTAATAAAGGAGCACCCAAAGGTATTAATTGAACATCTTGAACAACTGTATTTCCAGTTATTAGTACTAGGTTAAAAATGGTGTCTGTCACATACCCCAATTTAGAATAAATCACATCATATACCCCTGAATTTGCTATTCCCATTTGGTAATTTCCTAGAACATTGGTATTTGAAGAATCTGAAGTAATTAAAAATTCAATGTGAACACCATCTACTGGTAACCCTGTTACTAAATCAGTTACATTTCCTTTTAAAAATGAAGCTGAAGAATACGTTGGGTCTAATATGTACAAGCCATTTTCAATATCACTAACAATAATTAATCCTGATGGTAAATAAGGGTAAACTCCCCAAGCACCATTAAACCCATTCCCCGAAAAAATCGGGGAGGTATCATAATTTCCTACCTCTACCATAATAGCAGGGTTACTTACATCATGAATAGTAATTCCATCTCTATAATAAGAGGTAATTATATAATCTCCCAAAACAAACGCATTATGAGGTATTACATCTTGTCCTGGGCTAGATTGTATTCGATCTAATTCACTAATGTTTAAAATATCACTCACATCGTACGAAGCAATAAACGCATTAGGTTTTTCATCGGTTGTATACAACGTTTGACCATCATCAGAAATCCAACAATTATGCGTGAAGCTACTTGGCGTAGTTTGAGTTGCCAACGTTATCGGATTTGCTTTATTACTAACATCTATAATTGTAAAAAAGCCATCGTTAACAGCCGCTCCCCAAAGTGTATCTCCTCTAGCCATCCCATCATGTAAATAAAAATCATTGTACCTACCAACTTCTACTGGTACTTTAGGGTTATTATTCAAATCTAAAATAATCGCTCCTCCTACTCCATTATCTGCCCCCATTATATAAGCAAACCCATTTTCATCAATATATAAATCATGTGCAGAATTAAAAGGATAAGTAATCCCAGAAAACTGATAAACATCACCAGGAGTTACAGTTCCTGGAAGGCTAGACATATCAATAATTTTCAATCCTCCAGAAGTCTCATTTACAATATAGGCATGATTATTCCATACTTTTAAATCTCTCCAAATTGAAGAAGCTCCATTACTCAAAAAAACCTCTACTGGATTTGATGGGATAGAAATATCAACTATTGATGTTCCATCGAATTTACCAACTATCGCATATTCTTTTCCTGTACCATCAACATGCCCCCAAATATCACTCAACTCAGTATTTCCGTATGAAAGCTGTCCAACCAAACTAATGTTCATTTGTGAATGACCTACAACTGTTTGTAGTGCAATTAATAAAATAAGTAGTATTCGTTTTAACATGCTTTTAATTTTAAATTATAGCGCAAGTTACAACTATAAAATAGCTTATCATTTCATAATATACTAAAGGGTATAAATCCTAAATAAACGGATAAAGATTAATCATTTTTACGCTCTTTATCTTTATTAAAAGCTGTTGGTAAAATTTGTACTCCTTTTTTTTGAGCAATTTTTATTAAAAATGGCAGTAATAAACTTGCTCCAGGAATTAATGCAAACGGAATTCCTATTCCTAATATTTTTAGCAAGTCATAAACCTGAACTCGGAGTTCTTTTTCTTCAACCTCAGTAACATTACCTTCTTTAAGGTACTTTACTAAAATTTGAGAAGCTACTTTGGTTTCTGAAACTTCAGTTTTAATATTAATTACTAAATCTTGAAACGCTTTGGAAGTTTTTTCTTTATGAATTTTTATTTTCTCTGAGAACTCAGTTTTACCGTTTGTTTCTAAAATTGAAATATCAATTTCAAAGCGATCGCTTAATTCATCGCTAGCCATTAATTGACTCTTTTCAGCGTAAAATCATCAAACTTTAACAGGTATGAACTCGTATTTTCAAAACCACTTTCAACTCCTGTTTTAAAGAATTTTAAATTAATAGATAAACCTTTAAACTCTGTTAAAGAATTTGGAGAAAACATTGTGCCATTATTCAGAAAATTGTTACCTAAATAATACGATAAATCAAACCCTAAAAAAGTATTTTTTGATGGGTAAGTTTCTGTTTGAGCTACATATTTCTTCACAAAACTAGCCACTAAAGAATCTTCATCATTAATAAAACGAGCCGAACAATAATGTACGTTCAGTTTTTGAAAATAAGGTAAATCAATATTTTCAAAACTCATCCATTCCTCTAAGCCTATTAGGGTAACCTTATAATCTTTATAATTACTTTTATTTAAAGCCGTTGTTAACGAACTAAACAAATTAGTTACAAAGGTCTGATTAGTTGTTGGAACAAATATTACATTGTTTTTTGTTGGATGAAGGTTCCTCACAACATCATTAATATTAGACGTTATGTTTAAGGTCTTAATCGTTGAATAAAGCGTAGTATCTTCTGAACTTAAAATTTGATGGTTATATGCTTTAATATAAGATTCTACCAACGATTTTTCTTTTGATTCTTTATATGATATTGCTAATAAATTTTCTGTTTTAAAGCTATCTACAACCAACGTACATATCTCTTTAATAGTTGTCGATTTAGAAGGTATTGCTTTAAAAACAAACTGATTACCTAACAACAGTTTATTACTTTGTTTTACTGGAGAAATAATTGGAATTTGATTTTTCCGAGCAAATTCTGCTACTCGCTTAAAATTATTAAAAAACAATGGACCAATAATTAAATCAACTTTTTCAACTTCTGGTTTTAGCAACAAACTTTTAATTCTTAATGAATCATTTCCATTTGTATCATAAACATATAATTTAAACTTACAACTATCTGTAGATATTGAATCTAACGCCATTTTTACTCCATTATAAAACTCAATGGCAAACTTAGATTTTGGATAAATTGATTTTTTATCCAATGCATTTCTATTTTCAACCCTTTCATCATTAGCATCTAAATAGAAAGGTAAAAACAATCCTATTGCATATTCTTTTTTACGTTGAACAATACCTGTATCAAGCAACAAACTGTCAGACATAATATCTACCAACAATGTTTTCATTGTATATGATGAGTCAGCAATAGCTTCAATAGCCATTTCTGGAATTGAAAAAGGGATATAAATTAACTCTCCTGTTTTTAAACCTTGCTTTAATCCTCCATTAACCATCTTAATAGAATCTGTCGTAGTTTTATACAACCTACTTAATGAGTAAAGTGTTTCACCTTGTTGTATAGTATGCGTTTGGTATTTCTGATCTATAACAATCGTTTTTGGAGGACCATCCTTTTTAATACCAAAAACTGGTATTCTAATTTCTTGTCCTTCTTTCAGACCTCCATTCAATTCGGGATTTGCTGCAACAATTGCTTTTTGTTTTACATCATATAACTTAGCAATAGCATATAAAGTTTGTTTCTTTTTTACCGTATGATTAATAAAATTACCATCTGTTTTAACTTCAAACCCAACATTCTTTTTAACCGATATAAATATTTTTTCACCAATACTTAAACCATCAGCAACACTTGGGTTTTCTTTTTCAATTATCTCTAGTGGTACATTGTATTTTTTATGAATAGCGTATAACGACTCTCCTTTCTCAACAATATGGATATAATATTCCTTCCCTTTAATTGTATGAACCTCTAAGGAGTCTGTTTGCAAAGAATCTACTTGAGCATAAGAATTCATGACAGCCAAAAATGCTATCATAACAATAAACCTTTTTAATATTTTATTTGCTTTCATTATCTTCTGTTTATTAAACAATATTTCATTATCCAATAATCAATCAAAATTATTCCCATTCTATAGTTGCTGGTGGCTTAGAACTAATATCATAAACTACTCTATTCACACCTTTTACTTTATTTATAATATCGTTCGATACCTTAGCTAAAAACTCATACGGTAAATGACACCAATCAGCAGTCATCCCATCGGTACTTTCTACAGCACGTAAAGCTACAGCTTTTTCGTAAGTTCTTTCATCACCCATTACTCCAACAGATTGTACTGGTAATAATATTGCTCCTGCCTGCCAAACCTCATCGTATAAATTTGCTTCTCTCAAACCATTTATAAATATCGAATCGACCTCTTGCAAAATTTGTACCTTTTCTTTTGTGATGTCTCCTAAGATCCGAATTGCTAGACCAGGACCAGGAAATGGATGTCTTCCTAATAAACTTTCTTTTAAGCCCATAGACCTTCCAACTCTTCTTACTTCATCTTTAAATAATAACCGAAGAGGTTCAACTATTTCAAGTTTCATATAATCTGGTAAACCACCCACATTATGGTGTGATTTTATAGTTTGAGAAGCTCCTCCGTTAACTGAAATAGATTCAATCACATCAGGATAAATTGTTCCTTGAGCTAACCATTTCACATCCGAAATTAGATGAGATTCTTCATCAAAAACATCAATAAATGTTTTACCTATCGCTTTTCTTTTTTCTTCTGGATCTGATAAACCAGCTAAAGCAGTATAAAATTTTTCTTGAGCATTAACGCCTTTCACATTCAGTCCTAAATGTTCATACTGATCTAAAACACTTGTAAATTCATCTTTTCTTAATAATCCATTATCTACAAAAATACAATACAGGTTTTCACCTATTGCTTTATGTAATAATATAGCTGCAACAGTAGAGTCTACTCCTCCCGACAGGCCTAAAACGACTTTATCATTTCCTATTTTAGCTTTTAAATCATTAACAGTGCTTTCTACAAAAGAATCTGGCGTCCAACTTTGACTAAACCCGCAAATTCCAACAATAAAATTCTTTAACAACACTGCTCCTTCTTTGGAGTGATAAACTTCTGGGTGAAATTGAATCCCGAAAGTTTCTTCCCCCTTAAATTGATAACCAGCAACCTCTACATCAGCAGTACTTGCTATAATTTCAACATTTTCTGAAACAGATTTTATTGTATCTCCATGACTCATCCATACTTGAGAATTATCAGACATACCTTTTGTTAAAACATTTTCTTTATTAACGTAAGCAAGGTTTGCTCGTCCGTACTCTCTAATTTTTGAGGGCAAAACAGACCCTCCATAAGTTTGAGCTAGATATTGAGCGCCAAAGCAAACTCCTAACAAAGGTATTTTCCCTTTTATTTGTGACAAATCAGGTTTTGGCGAATCTTCATCTAAAACCGAAAATGGACTTCCAGATAAAATAACTCCTTTAAAGCTATTAATATCAAGTTTTTCCATTTTATCGTAAGGGTGTATTTCACAATAAACATTTAATTCTCTAACTCTTCTTGCTATTAGTTGAGTGTATTGAGATCCAAAATCTAAAATCAGTAGTTTTTCCATAATCCCGACAAAGATAAACTATGTTGTTATATTTTAATATAAATATGCTTTCAACTTTTCACAACAATAAACAACTTTTAAACATCTGTTAACAAAAAGTTAAGGTAGAGGCAACGATGTTAAGATTTCGACATCTATTGGAAATATCATTCAATAAGTGAAATTTCAACTATTATTCTGCAATAAGAATTGTGAATTGTTTATCTAAAGGTTGTAATTCATTGATTAACTCATCAATTACACCTACTCCATAAAAAAGTAAGAGTGATATAAAATTATCGTGTCTTTCTTGTAATGAATTATTTGGAAATAATTTTTCTTTGACATTTCTAATTTGATTAACAGCCACTTCTTCTTTTTTCTTCTCCGCTTTAATCAATCTATTCTCAATATTTTTAATCGATTTTAAACTCTTCTGCAACTCTGCTTTTATCATTGGCTGTAATGAAGGGTCTATTGTTCCTGCTTTTACTACAATATCTTCAAAAACAGCCTCTATACATTTTTCTTCTTCCTTCAATTCTAAAATAATTTCAGCACCATTTTTAAGATAAGCTTTAATTAGTATTTCTGTATCTTGAAATAAATCACTTGTGCTTAAGCCTAACTTTCCTAGTTTCTTATCACTTCCTTTATCCACAAATAACACTGAATTCCTTAAAATTAAAATAGGGTATGAAATGTTATTTGCATCAAACATATCCTTTAATTGAAACCAATAAGCCAATTCTCCACCACCTCCAATATAAGCTAAATTAGGTAGTATTTTTTCTTGATACATGCAACGCATTGGTGCATTTGGACTAAATCGTTCTGGATAATTTTCTAATTCCTTCAGAATTTCAGTTTCAGAAAATTGAATCTCAGTATTCAGTACGTTATATTTTTCAGCCTCAAAAACGATACGCTCTCTAATTCCATCAATCAAATAAAAAATATTGATTTCTCGAGGCGTCACCTGTTGTTTAAATCCTAACTGTTTTAATTTTTCTGAAGTTGAATTAATTAATCCTTGATTTGTTCTATTTAATAATTCACTTTTAAACTCATCAACAAACAAACCTTTTAGCTGTTTATCATCTCCGTCAATTATTACTAAACCATATTTACCAAACAGCTCATTTACAATTCCTTTAATTGCTTCTGCATACGTTTTTTCTGACGAATAATGTTTTGAAAAAAGAGCCAAAATCTCTTCTACCCCATTTCTATCTCCCAATTCTTCTTCTAAAGCAGTAAACACACCTTCAACTCCACTCAACTCCATTCTACCTACAGCACCGGTTTGAGTTTTTTCTAACTCATACTTCTTTTTAAACAAATTAAAATGATTGATCTCTTCATAATCATGATCTTCTGTTGCCATCCAATAAACCGGAACAAAATCATTTTCAGGGTAATTGTGTTTAAGCTCCTTTGCTAAATTAATAGCTGAAACTATTTTATAAATAAAGTAAAGTGGCCCAGTAAACAAATTCAGTTGATGCCCAGTTGTAACTGTAAAACAATTGTCATTCTTTAAGCTCTGAATATTATTCTTTGTTTCTTCTGAAATTTCAACGCTAGCATATTGTTGTGTTAACGAGTCAACTAATACCGCTCTATTAATTGATGATTTTTTTCGTTCTTCAATAATATTCTTAAACGAATCTATATCACAATAGTGATTGTAAAAAGGTTTTAAGCTTTCATCCGCTTCTAAATAATCACTCATTAATTTAGAAAAGTAACCTGTTTGTTGGTATGCTAGTTGTTTTTTAATCATTAATCACATCTCCATACAAATCAAAATCATCTGCACCTGTAATTTTTATTTCGGCAAAATCTCCAACTCGTAAAAAATTATTTTCGGTACTTACTAAAACTTCATTGTCCACTTCTGGCGAGTCAAATTCTGTTCTCCCCACAAAATAACCACCTTCAATTCTATCAAACAAAACTTTAAGTGTTTTTCCAATCTTTTGTTCGTTTAACGACAATGAAATATCTTGCTGAAAATCCATAATTTCTTGTGCTCTTGCTTGTTTTTCTTCATCAGGAATATCATCATCCAATTCATAAGCTGATGTATCCTCTTCATGTGAATAAGTAAACACTCCTAAACGATCGAATTTCATTTCAGCTACCCAAGCTTTCATTTCTTCAATATCATCTCTAGTCTCCCCTGGAAAACCAACAATAAATGTTGTACGAATAGCAATGTCAGGAATCAACTCTCTAACCTCATTAATCAATTTGGTAGTTTTTTCTCTAGAAGCACCTCGCTTCATTGCTTTTAACATATTGTTAGAAGCATGTTGTAACGGGATATCTAAATAATTACAAACCTTCGGATTGCTTTTCATTTCCTCTATAATTTCCATAGGGAAACCTGTTGGGTAAGCATAATGTAAACGAATCCATTCTATCCCTTCAATTTTAGATAGTTCTTGAAGCAATTGTGGTAATCTTCTCTCTCCATAAATATCTAAACCATAAAAAGTTAATTCTTGAGCTATTACAATCAGTTCCTTAACCCCTTTAGCGGCTAAGCTTTTTGCTTGTACAACTAAATCTTCAATAGAAGTAGAAATATGCTTCCCTCTCATTAAAGGAATAGCACAAAAAGCACACTTTCTGTCACAACCTTCTGATATTTTTAAAAATGCATAATGACTTGGAGTAGTGATTATTCGTTCCCCAAGCAATTCATGTTTATAATCTGCTTTTAAAGTCTTTAATAATTTAGGTAATTCTCGTGTTCCAAAAAAAGCATCCACTTCTTTAATTTCTTCCTCTAAACCTTCTTTATATCTTTCTGATAAGCAGCCAGTAACATACAGTTTATCGACTTGTCCATCTTTTTTTGCCTGAGCATAACGTAAAATAGTATTTACAGATTCTTCTTTCGCATTATCGATAAACCCACAAGTATTAATGATTACAATTTCTGAATCATCTTGTTTTGCTTCATGCTCAACTTCAAAACCATTGGCTTGTAATTGAGTCATTGTAACTTCCGAATCGAAAAGGTTTTTTGAGCAACCTAATGTGATTACGTTAACCTTATTTTTTTTAAGTGTTTTTGTCTTCAAACTATATCGTTTTTAAAAATGCTTCAACTGCTAACCAATATCCTTTATGATCAGAAAATTTTTCCCATAAAGCTCTCGATCCATGTTGTCCATCTGTTTTTGGAAGATAATAATCCTTGCCTATTGCAGGAATAGATTTATAAATACTCCACCAATTATTTTTTTCTGACTTAGCCGAAGTAATAAATGTTGGTACAATTATATTTTTAGCACTTTGTCCTATATAATCTGCAGGCTTCCCCATACGTTCAAAATATTCTCCTGGAGCAAAAGACACTACCGCATCAACTTCTACTCTACCATCTCCTGCAATTTTCAATACTAATGACGAAGAATACGAACTTCCCCAAATAATTAACTTTTTAGCTTTTGGATAATTCGATTTAGCATACTTTATTGCTGCAAGTAAATCTATTTCCGCATCTGAATATTGAGTTCCTTTCTTTTGTTCTTTTGCTCTTTGGTGCGTTCCATTAACAACACTATTTATTTCTCCACCTGAACGCTGATCTACAGCAATACAATTATATCCTAACGTGTTTAATTTAGGAGCAATCTCTTTATACTCGCCTCTACTCCATCCTGCCTGATGAAACAATACTATCAAAGGACTATCTTCTGAATTGGAAATGTATAAATCTGCCGTTATTCCTAAACCATCTGATGATTTAAAGGTTATCTTTTTTTGAGCTGAAAGCTGAAAAGAGATAGTTATAAGTAATATTAAAATGAGATTTTTCATAGTTATTAGTTTGTCATTCTGAACAATGATTTGTCATCCTAAGTTTATCGAAGGAAGCAACAAATCGAAGTGATGAATCTATTTATAAAATAATTTTATTTCCTATAAAGTAATTCTCTCCTGGTTTTATAAGCTGCTGAAGCAGCAACAAAACCTTCCCCTCTCAAGAGGGGATAAAAGCCTACTACTCTTTAAATAAAGAATCAACAAACTCGTGTTTATTAAATACTTGTAAGTCGTTAACTCCTTCACCAACTCCAATGTACTTAACTGGAATTTTAAATTGATCTGAAATACCAATTACAACACCACCTTTAGCAGTACCATCTAATTTAGTAATTGCCAACGCATTGATTTCAGTAGCCAAAGAGAACTGTTTAGCTTGCTCATATGCATTTTGTCCTGTTGAACCATCTAACACTAACAATATTTCATGTGGAGCTGTAGGAATAACCTTCTTCATTACATTTTTAATTTTAGAAAGCTCATTCATCAAATTAACCTTGTTATGTAACCTTCCTGCCGTATCAATAATAACAACATCAGCTCCTTTTGCTTTAGCCGACTGTAATGTATCAAAAGCCACAGAAGCAGGATCTGCATTCATTCCTTGTTCCACAATAGGAACACCTACTCGTTCAGCCCAAATCTTTAATTGATCAACTGCAGCAGCTCTAAATGTATCTGAAGCACCCAAGACAACGCTTTTACCTTGTTTTTTTAATTGATGGGCTAATTTACCAATCGTAGTTGTTTTTCCTACCCCATTTACTCCAACAACCATAATTACATACGGATCATCTTGAACTGGAATAGTAAATTCTTTTTCATTCCCAGTATTATTCTCTTCTAGTAATGCTGCTACTTCTTCTCTTAAAACATTATTTAATTCTGAAGTTCCTAAATATTTATCTTTTGCAATTCTAGCTTCAATTTTTTCAATAATACGGAGTGTAGTATCAACACCAACATCCGACATTACTAACATTTCTTCTAAATTATCTAATACCTCAGCATCAACAGTCGATTTACCACCAACAGCCCGTGTTAATTTAGAAAAGAAACTTTGCTTGGTTTTATCTAAACCTTCATCTAGCTTCTCTTTTTTTTCTTTTGAAAAAATATTAAAAAATGCCATTACTTAATAGTTATAAAAAAAGCTCCTTCCGAATACGAAAGAAGCTTCAAAATTACACAATTGTGTAACTATTTCTTTGCAAAAAAGTCGTTTACTTTCTCTTTAGTAACCATAGCTTCTTTAAAAGCATACGCTCCTGTTTTTTCTGACTTAACCATTTTTATCACTTTAGTTAAGTTTTTAACACCTGATTGTAACGATGCAACTGTTTTCTTAGCCATAACTCTTAATTATTTAATTTCTTTATGTACAGTAACCTTTTTAAGAACTGGATTGTATTTTTTCAACTCCATTCTATCAGGTGAATTTTTTTTATTTTTTGTAGTAATGTATCTTGACATACCTGGCTTACCACTATCTTTATGTTCAGTACATTGTAATATAACTTGTACTCTATTTCCTCTTTTTGCCATTATTCCTAATCTTTAATTTTTAAGGGACTGCAAACTTAGTAATTTATTTCTATCTAACAATCTACTTTTAAAGAATATTTACTTCTCTTTCTAACTCAATCCCAAACTTAGATTTTACTGATTCAATAATCTGTTCTGATAATTCAAAAATATCACGTCCTTTAGCACCGCCATAATTCACTAAAACCAACGCTTGAAGCTCATGAACACCGTACTCACCAATACGTTTCCCTTTCCACCCACATTTCTCAATCAACCAACCCGCTGCCATTTTAAATGTCCCATCTGGCTGAATATAATTTGGAGCATCAGTATATTTTTCTAAAATTTTATTTTTTTGTTCTTCAGGTACTATCGGATTTTTAAAAAAACTTCCTGAGTTCCCTATTTTTTTCGGATCTGGTAATTTACTAGTCCGGATATTTATAACTGCATTACTCACGTCTCTAATTGTAGGAGAAGGAACTTCCATTCGCTTCAATTCATTTTCAATTGCCCCGTAAGATGTATTGATTTTTGCTTCTTTATTTAACTTAAACGTAACAGCCGTAATAAAATAATTCCCTTTTTCATTTGTTTTAAAAATGCTACTTCTATATCCAAATTTGCAATCTAAATTTGTAAATGTTTTTATTGAATAATCTTTCAAATTAAAAGCTTCAACCTCAACAATTACATCTTTCACCTCAGTACCATAAGCTCCTATATTTTGCATAGGGCTTGCTCCTATATTACCAGGTATTAAAGATAAATTTTCAATTCCAGCATAATTATTTTCTATACAAAACAACACAAACTCATGCCACACTTCTCCTGCTCCAACTTTTAAATAAACCTCAGTGCCATTTTCTTTTACAACACTAATTCCTTTCAAGTTGTTTTTAATAGCCAAACCATCAAAATCTTTGGTAAAAAGCAAATTACTTCCTCCTCCCAAAATTAAAAGAGTCTGCTTATTCTTCGATAAAACAGTTTTCAATTCACCAATATTATCAACTTCAGTAAAACTAGTGGCCGCAACATCAATTCCAAATGTATTATACGGTTTTAACGAAATATTCTTTTTGATTTCCATTGGAAACAAAGGTAATTAAAAGTATTAAGGAGTAACCTATTTTTGAAGCAAAACCACCACATAAGCAGAGACACCCTCTTCTCTACCTTCAAAACCTAATCGCTCAGTTGTCGTTGCTTTTATAGAAATATCTTCTTCTTCAATTTCCATTGTTTCAGCAAGTGTTTTTCTAATCTGATCCATATACGGGCTCAGTTTTGGTTCTTGCAAAGCAACAGTTGCATCGATATTACCAACAGAAAAACCTCTTGTGGCAATAATTGACATTACTTTTCTAAGCAACAGCTTACTATCTATTCCTTTATATTGATTATCTGTTGGTGGAAAATGAAATCCAATATCTCTCATATTGGCAGCTCCTAAAAGTGCATCACAAATTGCATGAATTAACACATCTGCATCTGAATGACCTACAGCTCCTTTTGTATGCTCTAATTTAATCCCTCCTAACCAGAAGTCTTTTCCTTCTTTCAATTTATGAACATCAAAACCAAAACCTACTTTAATTTTCATAAGCTATTTTTCGTTCTGACTTTTAAAGTCATCAAAATTAAACATCAAAGAAAAACGGAACGTATTTGCTAAAGGATTATCCTGTGTTAACGGTATTAAATAAGAAAAATCAATAGCAAAAACACTCATCTTCAACCCTAAACCTGTTGTAATATATCTTCTATTTCCTTTTATTGCCGCTTCATGAAAATAACCCGCTCTTATCGCAAATTGTTTATTATACCAATACTCCAATCCTGCAGAAATATTATATTCTTTTAATTCTTCAGAAAAACCTCCTGGAGCATCACTAAACGATTGCATAATCCCTGTAACAATTGGCACATCAGGATCTTTTCCAAATGCAATTAATTGATTCCCATCATCATCTAAAAGAGGACTCCCATTATCATCAGTTGCATAAATAGGAGGTGTTGGTACTAATAATTTATTTATATCTGTTAAAACAGTAATTGAATTATAATCATCTAATAAAAATGTTACTGATGGTCCAAACCTTAAATTAATTGGGATAAAATCTGCTACAGCATCATTGGTATAAGAAATTTTTGCCCCTACATTACTAATACTTAACCCTGCATTAAATATAGCATCTTGTCCAAAAACTTCAGCTTCATCATTCGTATAAAAAACACCTACATCAACAGCAAAAGACTTTCCTGCCTTAGTATCTGCTCCTCCGACATCTATTCCTCCAGTTAAGTTAGAATAAATATACCTCAACACCAAACCTCCTGAAAAACGTTCTCCAAATTTCTGGCTATAACCAATATCTAAAGCAAATTCTGCAGGATTAAAATCTCCTATAGGATCTCCTTGATCATTCGTGAACTTAATATCACCTAGAGAAAAATACCTTAAAGAACCTCCTAAAGCTCCTTTATCTCCCATTTTTTTATACATACTAATGTATGATAAATTAATGTCTGGCACTAATTTTCTTAACCAAGGAGAGTAAGAAATTGAAATCCCCATTTCTTTTTCTGCAAAAGCCATTTTAGCAACATTCCAATGCATTGAATTTGCATCAGAAGACGAAGATACACCGACATCCCCCATTGCTCCAGATCGAGAATCTGGCGCTATTAATAAAAAAGGAACCGCTGTTGTTATTGTATTTAGTTGTAACGCACTTTGCTTAAGTTCAGTATCTTGACCTTTAACATTCATTAAACTAGCTCCTAACAGAAGTGCTACAAGTATTTTTTTCATCAAAATTTTATTAAAATAGTTCGCAAATATACATTTTTTATATAACCCTAAATGTATGATTTCGACTTAGGAACGATATTCACCCTTTATATATTGTAAGTCATCTTAAAATAACTAACTTTTGATATTTTTCAGCAACTGAGAAATTTTCTGTTCTAACTTTTAAACGATAAACATAAACTCCTCTACCTATTCTATCACCATATTGATCTAACCCATCCCAAGTAATGGAAGTAGAACGAAATCCTTCATTTAAAATGTGTTGCTCTAACGTTTTCACCAATTTACCCGAAATAGTAAATATTTGAACTTGCGCATACAATTGTTTACCAGGCTGATTATGTTCAAACCAAAACTCAGTGTAAGTTGTAAACGGATTAGGATAATTATAAACTCTTTCCAATTTAATATCTCTCGAATCAACAACCACAAATTCTATTGTTGCTTCTGAAGAATTATTATAAACATCCCAAACCTTCAATCTTAATGTATGCCTTCCTTCTTTTAAATCAGACAACGGAAAAGCTATTTTACCGTTCTGATAGCTATTTAAATCTGCTTCATAAAAATCATTCAATATAAATGACTCATCTGTATTATCATCTAATACAGCTACAATATCATGTCCTATTCCATTCCCTACCATGTTTACACCATGCAAATCACTAATATTTGCCAATAAAATTGGACTATCATCAGTAATTCCTCCAAAAACAAAATTTTCATCATTCATAAAAAGATCTATTTCAGGACCTATATCATCTGCCTCATAATCATCTGCCGTACCACCAATATAAAAATCGGTATAGAATCCATTTGCATCTTCTATCTGATTTTCTGCATAATAACTCAACTTTCCTTGTCCAAAATTATATGAGATATCTTTAGGGACAACAAATGTGTATGTAAAATCGCCATTAACAACACTTACTTTCCCTTTAAACAGTTTACTTGTTTGAAGACTAAAATTAAAAACCCCATCCCCATCATTATTCAACGTACTTATTTGTTTTGTTTTATCAAAAACAACAGGAGAAATAATCCCATTAAAACCTGTTAACTTATTTCCATTCTTATCTTGAACCTCACCAATAATAGTAACTTTACTTAATGATTTAATAGTATCGGCCAAAGAAACATTTACACCATTTATTTTTGTTGTTTTAACATCATGTATTGGATAAGCCAGTTTTAATGCAGGATCCCCTAATAGCGTAAAATTTCTATTATTTGATTCACTAGCATTTGTATTCTTTATACTCATAAAAAGCTCTCCCATAGTTGGTAACTCACCACTCACAGGTGCAAAAACTTCTTCATAAAATGTTTTATTCAATTTAAAATTAGGAGATGCAAAAACCAATCGAACGGTAGTTAACAAACCTATACCTCCACCGGAATTTAACAACACTAATTCTCCTGCTGTTGTTCTCGCAGGATCATCAAAGCGGCTAAATTCGCAAGTTGCTGTTACAAACAAGGGATATCCTGACACATTTGTATTACTCCAAGAATTCACATTTTGTACTGTTAACACCCTTTCGTGAGCCCAACCAACCTCACCTCCATGCCCTGTATAATTAACAACTAAAGAACCTTTCTCCACTGCAGCATTAATTGCTTTATTTACTTCCGGATAACGACTTCCTCCAGGAGTTGACTGCTGTTGAAAAGCATCAAAAAATATTTTATTTACATTATAATCTTTATGCAAAGTATCTATCATTGTAGCCAATTCGTTTGATTGTCTCATATGTAAATTCCCATCCTCATCATCCCCAATAAAAGTAAATTGATTACGCCACTCCTTCATTGAATTAGAAGTATTGTAATTTAATATTTTATTCACTACATTGTTTGCTTCATCTTGTGTTTTCACAGGCAACCTTCCTATTGCTATATCAACCAATTCTGTACTATCCCATGTCCCTTCACTAAGGTCCAACAACCCATAATAATCATCCGAAACCAAAGACCCTATAACATCTATTGAATTAGGAGTTTGATAAGTAGGAATAAAATTGGTATTTCCTGTAAGCCTTTCCTTGTTATCATAAGACCCATCACCAAAAAGAAGTAAGTATTTTGGTAATTCTGCTACAGTGGATGATTTTTCATATAACATTCTAACAAAATCTCTTATTGCAACAATATCTTGAGAGCCTGAAGAAAACTCATTATATATTTGTTGTGGAGTTACTATTACCACACTTAATCCATCATTATTCTCATGAAAATCAGATAACAATGCAGCCTGATCTAAAAAATTAGGATGGCTCACAATAATCATATCAGCTTGACTTATGCCGTGTAAATTTTGATTAATTACTGTTCCCAAGTTAAAAATTTGAGTTTCATAACTTGTATTAAATGCTACAAACTCTCTTAAAACAGTTGTAGAAAGGGAATACGAATAGGTATTTCCTGAAAAACTATGTTGTTGTGCTTTTATATTAAAAGGATCAGTTATATCCCAAATTCCACTTACAGCTCCAGTTGCTCCAAGCAATCTAAATTCTGAAATATTACCTCCCCCAACTGAATTAACATCTCTATAAAATAATTGATTTCCATGCATAATTAATTTTCTTCGAGCATTTAATTCAATTTCATCTAACCAACCTACAGAAACTGACGAAGGTTTATTATAGCTTATATTCACATTAATCAAATCATTTATAGGGGGAACCACTAGTGTTCCGACACCTATCTCCGCATATCTCCTAGTGTGATCATTAATATTAACCCCTGCAACAGAAACAGCACTAGAATTACCTAAAGAGGCAAGCGTGAAAGCACTAGCCCCTCCCGATCTCCCTACAACTGAATAGTCGATTTGAACTGGGGTTGAAAGTTCTATATTTGGAAAGCTAAATGTAAAATCATAAGCTGTTTTAATATCAAATACTTCCCCAAACCATTTATTCCCAGATTTAATTAAATTAACTAAATCTCTTTCATAATAATCATAGGCATTAAAAGTAGTTACTGTTTGATTTGAGGTTGGTTGCGATCCTTGATTAATAATTCTTTTAACAGACTCACTTGTATTACTAAATGTTAAGAAATAATATGTTGTATCACTAAATCTATTCATTTCGTGTTCAAACTTAGAAGTTCCATCAAACTTCCATGAATGTGGTGATTGTCCATAAAACAGCACATAATCTCCTTGATTAAAAACCCCATCCG
>Ga0256845_1000533_pt1 | contig 35500 bp, 25 predicted proteins | sample RiftiametaG_FD_189101 | JGI IMG/M metagenome (GOLD analysis project Ga0256845, IMG submission 189101) | Tube worm associated microbial communities from hydrothermal vent at the East Pacific Rise, Pacific Ocean - Riftia | ecosystem: Host-associated > Annelida > Integument > Unclassified ...
TTTTTTAACTTTTCTTGCTCGTACATCACAAATACTGTCAGCTAAAGTGGGTTGTTTTTGTATTTTCATATACAAATATAACAACTATAATGCTGATAATTAAATGATTACACAATCAAAACAAACCAATTTATAAATAATTTACCGTGCAACGGTCTTAACTTAATTAAATCAAAATGGTTTTGCTTATTATCCAACCCATTCCAATGGATTTCTGATGTCCCTTTTCGGATATAAGATTCTAACATTTGTTTATCCAATAGCATTTTATTTACTCGTTCATCCAACAGCTCTCTTCCTAAACAACAACCACTATCGTAAATAGCAGAAAAATTATTATTTATTACGTTAGACTCAAGCAACAAATCACTCTTCCTATTTTTAAATTGATTATTCTTAAATTTTTCAACCTGAGCATGTGTTAAGATTTTACTAAACCTCAACCCCCACCTTGTTAGTCTTTTGTTTTTAGGATTCTTTAGAGCCTCGTCAATTTCCTGAATTGTTTGTTCAAAATTGGTAATAACGCCCCAATTTTCTTGATGTCTATCTGAGTTACCAATAACAGCATCAAACACAATTATTTCAAGTAGGTTTGGGATATAATTTTCATAATTAAAATCAGCTAATGTTTCCCTTATAAATTGAAAAGTATATTTCTTTTTATCCTTATCAGGATTATAAGTAGAATCAAAACCTGTTAAATATACTTTTCCTTCGGTTAATTTATTAATAGAATTTGAAACCATTGACTTGGATAAACACCCTATTTTTTGAGTACCATCCTTATTATATCCAATGTTATAATCTAAAATATTAAACTCTAAATATTGTCCTATTTTAGAAGATATAATTTCAGACCAAAATTCAGTTGGGAATTTTATTTCACCAGTAGCTAATTCTTTTGAGCCTTTAAAGAAATATTCATCTTCAGAAGCAGGGTTAACTACAATTTTTTTACTTCGACTTCCTGTTGTATTTTGATAAACAAGGAAATTCCAATCTGTAACATCTGTATATGTGGCTGTATATTTCTTCAATTACTCAAAATCTAATTCATCATCACCTTCTGGCAACTCCAATGCTTTTACTGTTTGAATGGCATTACCTGCGATCCCTCTAATAGAAGCATACATATCAATAGTATTCGTGGTTACTTTATCAATTTGTTTGTCTCGCTGTTTCCAAATTCGTTGCATGGAGCGTTTTTCACTTTCTAAATCTGATTTCATTTGTGTGAATCCTTCAACAATTGCTTCAACTTGCATTCTAAAAGTGTTTCCCGTAAGAAAAGTATAGAGCATATCCATTTTATCCCCTTTGTTTTCTTGCGAAGCCATAGCAGTACTTAATTGTACAATAGATTCTCTAAGCACCGCACAAAGACCTTTAAACTCTTCATAATTACAAATCCAAATACCATCTTTTAAGCCCATTCTATCCATATCAGAAGGCATTACTTCTGTAACCAACACTCCAATGGTTGCTCCTTTATCCCGTATATCTGCTTTGAACTTTTCTATCCAACTCGGTTGAAAATCTTTGGTTCGTTTACTTTCGTAATAGATAGTACCACAATTTTGTGCTGAACGCGTATTAACGTGCTGCAAGCAATCTCCACCCCTAGCTCCTTTCTTAATTTCCTCTATAGTATCTAATGGAAACTGAACAGCCAACCATTCTTCAATTGCTAACTCTTGAACCTCTCCTTGCATTTGCATAGAACCTTGTTCTTGCTTTCGCTTCATGTCATTAGTCAAGGCGATTTGGTCATCTAGTTTCTTTTGCATTTCTTTAAAACGCAATTCATTCTTTTCCTCTTCCGATTTTCTAATTTTCTCTTTTTCCGTAGTAAGTGTTTCGTTTAATTTTTTCTGAGATTCTGCTTCCACAGCTTCTTTTAATTCTCCTTTCTCACGTTTTAGTTTTTCAATTTCTGCTTTAGAACGATTTAACTCTTTTACTTGCTCCGATTTTTCATTTAACTCCTTTTGTAACGCCTCAAATTGTTCCGACTGCTCCTCTTTAAGTTTTGCTTTTAACTTTACTTCAATGGTTTTTTTCTCTTCTTTTAGTTGAGATTCTAATCGTTCTTGAAACAATTCGTTTTCTTTCTTTTTTGCTTGCTCAAAATCAATTTTCTCTTGCTTTAGCTTTTCTTGCCCATCCTCATATTTCTTTTTCTCCTCAGCTATTTGAGATTGATATTTTTGTTTGATTTCTTCCTCTAATTGGTGAGCAAGAATATCTTGCACATCTATATCTGTTCCGCAATTGGGACATTTTATTTGAGCTTCGTTTTCCATTCTATTTCTTTAATTTTTTAATTATTTTCTCCGCACCTTTGGGCATTTGCATCGTTTTCCCGACATCAGCAAAATGATTATCTATCTTTTGTTCAGATAGCTCACAAGTTATTTTTGCATAACTCTTATTTTATTGATGTACCCAATTAGGGCATTTTATTTGAGTATTATCTTTCATATAGTAAATTAGTTATTTTTTTAGCTCATCAATATAAGATTGAAAGTCTGGAAGTTTCTCTTCATCTATTTTAGTAATTCCGGAAAAATTTTTCATAACATTTACATCAGCTAAAAGGCTATGCAACCTCTTTTTATTTATATTAAAGTTCTCATCACTATTGTACTTATTTAAATACTGATTATACTTATTAAAAATCAATTCACTTAAAGCTCTGACTTTTTCATCTTCAAGTTCAGCATTCTCCAGTATCAAACTTAATTCCTTAGTCAAATCAAAGAATAAATCAAGATGAAAAATTATACTTTCATTTTGAAGTTGTAAAATTTCATATTTTCCTTCACTTGCTACTTTTCTTTCTTTTACTTTGTTTTTAATTGTCTTTATGTTTTTTAAAAACAGATTTGAGCAAGCTGTTCTACACGAACTCTCATCGCTAAGATTAGCATTTTCATTCAAAAAAGATTTAAACTTATTTTTCAAACCATTATCGAGAATTGAAAGTACTTTCAAGAACGAATTACATTCGATATCATGTAGAAATTTATTCCGAATAATCATCAACAACTCTAAGTCAGAGTTCTCACTTTTATCAAGAATATCTATATCATATAGTAAATCAATTTTATTCTTAAATGTAATGCCTGGTTTTCGCCCAAATAACCTTGTCATTTTTCCGTAATCCAATATGCCTAAATGGAGGAGCAATAAGTCATTTATAGATTTTTCTAAAAATAAAGAATATTCTAAAATTTCACTTCTTAACTCCATATTAGTGTCAGGTATCATCTAAAATATATTTATTAATCTAATTAATACTTTCCTCTAATATTAAATGTTGAACATTTTTGATTCCTGTGTTAAATCCCAATTTATCAAATTTGTATTTAATATACCTAGAAGTAAAGTCATCGTGTGTTGACATAATTAGCTGATAATTAGAAAAGTCATACCTCAGTAATTCAATAAAAGTATGTACATTCAAATCATCCATAGTTTGAATTGGATCATCAATTGCTAAAAATTTAAAATGTTCATTCGTATTATAAACTTTGTTTAATGATAAACAAAATGCTATAGAGACGACTGCCATCTGACCTGAACTCAAATGATAAACAATATCATGGTCAGAGGAATGACCAGTTTTAAACCAAACCTTATTATTTTGCCCAGTCTCTCGAATATCAACAAAAATACCCATTCCTTGCTGGTAGCTTTGAAGTATTTTTCCCGAATAGATGTAAAAAGGGATTTTAATTTGACCAATCATTTCACTCTTATGACTCTTTATTGTTTCATTCACACTCTTTAATATATCATCAGATATTGCTTTAATTTTTTCAAGTTTTTCTAGTCTTGCTTTCAAAAATTGTAATTTCTTATTTACATTAGCATTATATGACTTTTTTATAAATTCTAACTTGTTTTTCAGAACATCAACTGTACATTTATTAAATAGGTCTGGTTTATTATCAAAATATTTTGAATAGCATTCTTTGTTGGGTATTAGCCCTTCATCATAAGAGTATTTTGGAATTAGATTATAAGAAATGAAGTTTTTTATTGCCTCTGCTTTTTCTTGAATTACTGTTTCAATTTCTGGAATAGTCGTGAAGAAAAAATCTTTTGAAGCAGCAGAATCGATTTCAGGGTAAAGCTCAATTATTTTGTTCAAGCGATTTTCAAAGTTTGGGAATGCCCTTAACTTAGAAATCACTATTTTTTCAATGAGTTTGTTTTCTTTAAGAAATTTGTTTGCTTCTTTTTCGATTAACTTTGCTATAACACTAATCTTTTCAAAAACTTGTTTTTTGCTATCAAGTTTAGATTTATTATATGCCTCTAATTGCTTAGTTTTTTTCGTTATTTCATTTATCAATTCATGGTAAGAAGCAAAAGGAGAATCACATAGCGGACAGTTATCTTCACTAAGTACTTTTATTGGATGTAATTTTTCAAATTCATTAATACTTTTATCTCGTGACACAATAAGTTCAGAAACAATTTTTCCAACCTCTCCTAGATCCTTATCTATTTCTTTGATTTTTTCTTGAAGAGCAAGATAGTTTTTATATTCTTCTGATTCATCTGGAGTAAACCAATCGAAAAACTCTTTTTCAATTTTTGTTTTATCTTCTCTATCAATAAAAACTGCTGTTTTTTCTATTTTAATATTTTCTAAATCTATTTTCTCAACTAATTCCTTAGAATATACTTTTTTCAAAACAAGTTCTTGCAAAAGTTCTTTACTATCAATAATATCCTTGTTTATCCTATTAAAATGAATAGACTTTTCATACTCAATTAAACTAAATTTCTCTCTAAAATCTATTAAGGTTGAAAATTCTTCATTGAATTGATTTAGTTTTTCGGCTTTGTCTGTAATATTCTCAAAAGGATCCTCTTTATCAAACTCAAATTTAGATTCATCGAATAATCTCTTATATGAAACTTCTTCTTCCGAATTCGAAATGGTTTCATTAATACTCTCAATTTTTGCCTCTATACTTTTGAATTTTTTACCTAATTCAACACACAAACTGCTAACCTTATTTCGCTTCCTTTCCTCATTTTCAATATTGAATAGAAAACTTAATTTTTTTCCTTTTTCATCTTCATCTTGTTTTAAGAAATAGATACTATCTTCTTGTTGGAGGTAATTAAACAGGTAATAAGTAGAATTCAATTCTATAGTACTGTCTTCTCCATAAAACAATTTATCAATACGTGATTGATCTATCTCTTTATAAGAGGAAGGATCATTATTATCAAAAGAAGTTGTATCCATACTAAGATAAGTGTTGAAAAAATTACAACTATCTATTGGAATATTTTCCCTCCTTTGATTCGCATTTCTGGGAGAATTATCATCATCAAAATGTTTAATTATGATGAATTCTTCATTAGTCTCATCGTTCTGAACCAGAAGTTTAATAGTAACATCTTTACCATTAGTATTTTGATAAAATGGTTTGATTTTATTTGAAGTTTTCTTCTGAACATGATCGAAAACTTCAATTCTGTGAAAGATACCAGTTAAACAAAGCTCAATTGCTTCAAAAATAGTTGTTTTCCCAAACCCGTTAGCTCCAGATAAGACAATAACCTTTTCATCATTATTTGAAAAATCAATCTTAACAACTGAATTTATGCCCTTAAAATTCTCTATATAAAGCTTTTTTATTTTAATCATTCGGCAGTAATTTTAAGACCTTATCAATTTCATTTTCATTGTCTTCCAATTCAAAGTCAATATTTTGAATTTCCTCCGAGATTTCACTTAATTGATTATATAATGCTTCTTGAATATCTCCTAATTCATTAGATATTTTACTTGCTAGTGTTTGAAAAGGGTTTCCTTCATAAGACAACTTCAAAAAAGGAAGTTTTATATATAATTGTAGTATTAATAAATACTCTTCCAATTCATCTTGAAAACCACCATTAGCGTACGAATCAAATTTTGTTTCGTCCTTGACTTTAGTTTGCAAAATAGATATTAGATTGTCTTTATCTATCATATCTTTTATAGACTCATCAGAATATAGAATCACATATTTTTTAAAAAAGTATTCATCTTCTTCAAATAATAAAATTTGTTGCTGATATTTTTCGAGAGCACTCAAAGAATCAACTTTCACCAATACAATTAGCGAGGAATTCTTTTCTACTGTATTTGAAACTCCTTCACTCACTAATTTTTCATAATTCTGTTTTAATCTATTGTATTTTTCATGTGCATCTATATCCAAACGGTTTTGTATTTTATCAAACTCAGTTTGGTCAAAATCAATCACAAAAAAATATGCTAAATCTTGCAAAGAGAAATACAAAAACTCATTTTCTAATTGTTCTTCGGAATGACCTGATTCTATAAATATTTTTTTTATTAATTTATTCATCATTTAAAATATCTTTAGTTATGTCTCTATCTACTAAACGACTTCTACTTGAGAAACCCATGAATTTATTTTTATTATTATCGCCTTTAAATGCAATGTTCTTTATGTCTGGATTCAATTCTGAAAAAATCCCGTTTATTTCCTTATTAACAAGGGCATGGTTGTCCCACAAAATATCTTGTGATTCCATATTTCGAATAATATTTTCAATAACTATTTTTTTATCATTTTCTTCTTCATTAATCGATGTTAAAACAAAATGCTCCGACTTCCCTTCTTTTAAATATTTTACTGACTCTTCTTCAATTTTTGGAGTAGTATCTAAAACCTCTACCAACACTTTAAAAAACACTTGCTTTAATCCAGTAGCATTAAAGTTAAATTGTGGCATAGAAAGCCTTTCAGGTTTTTCGTTTAAATTTAATCGCTTGAGAAATAATAAGAATTCCTCATCGTTAAGATTATAGATCTCCTCAATTATGTTTTTTGAAATGTTTTTAAGATGCTCCTCCTCAATATTTTGATTTTGAACTATCTCTATGAATAATTCATAAAATGCTCTTCTACTGTCGTAAATAAATTTCTCACTAAAATCTACTGTATCTTTTATTATTTCTTCTAACTGACTAAACGAAAAACTAATATCAAATAATGGTTTACTACCTTTCTGATGCTCTTCTCGTATTTTACTATCTAATCTTAGTGTTAATCTTTGGTAAGCTATCGTTGCTCTGGCACGGTCATTATCAAGAGCTAAAGTTATTTCATCTATTAATAAAGATTCTATTTCAGTTGTACCACAATAATAAACATCCTCTGAATATTCGTATCTTTTAATTGAGTTGTTATTTGTTGTTTCTGAAGTATCCCAATCATCAATGTTTACAACTGTATGCAAGAAATCATTTCCACAAATATCAAAGTCATTATTTAAAACTTTATTATATTTTGATTTTTTATCATTATTATTAGAATAGTAAGCCTTCACTTGGTGAACAGACAAATACTCATCATCTTTTCCTCCTTCTTTTCGATAAATTGCAACATCTTCTTTGTTTTCATATTCTAAGAAATATGTTGAATACTCATTTTCTTGAACTTCCTTCATCTTTCTCAGAGCAACAAGTAATCCTACCTGTCCTTGATAAGAATACCCACTCCAACTTGCTGTTGCATTTCTTTTACTCATACCCCCTCCACAATTTTAATTTCATCCTCACTCAATCCATACAGTTCGTAAACCATTTTATCAATCTCACTATCTGTTTTATCAATTTGGGCTTTTAGGTTTTGGGCTTCTGTTTTAAGACGGTTAAATCTTTCAAACCAATCTTCTTTTTGTTCTCCTGTGAGGGCTATTTTTATTCGTTTCAATTCCTTTTCAAAATCACTCCATTCTAAGGAATGCCATTTTTCTATCTTCTTAGTCAATTTTTCAATTGATAATTCTGATTGTAATAAACCAATAAATTTTGAAGATACATTTTGTAAATTCTCATTTAGCTTTAAAATCGTTTCTGCTTTATTTACAAAAGGCTGTTGTTCTGCTTCCGATATTTCTTTAAATGGAAATTTTCTTAAATCATTTAATATGATTTTTGGAAACATTTTTCTTACCGATTTTGCTGTGTTTTTCACAAAATAATAAGCCATTAATTGACTGTTAAGAATAGCAACTACATATTTTAATGAGATATTAAACTCTTCTCTTTCAATAATAGAGATATTACTCATATTGAATAAATAATATTTATCTGAATATGTTGCAATGATACTTTTAGGAAATTTTCCAGTTATTTCACGAATAATTACTTTTTCAGCATCAAACAAATTAGAAGTTCTTGAAGCTGCAAGATGTTTTCCATATTGTAAATATTGACCAGACCAGTTCGTAAAATATCTACCCACATCTTTACCCTCTAAATATTTATGTGTGTTTTCATCAAATTGATAAGTGTAATCAAAAGGTCTGTTTTTCACATCTTCAGCAGTTTGTTTGGGTTCTCCTTTGTTTTTCTCATAAGCTTTTAAACCAGCTTTAATTAAAACTAAATCGTCTAAATTTTTAGAATCGGTTTTTAACTTTTTGGTTAAAGCAACACTTGTTTCATCAGAGAAAACTTTAAATTCAAACCCTTCATTATTTTCAAAATCAATCTGTTTTCTATCGTGAGAATACCTAAACTCTTTGTCATCACTTAATAACACTTTGATGGAATTATCTTCTTGCTTCTGTTTTGTTTTTGTAGCAAGTATAATTATCGTTTCAACATTCACACCCTCAAAAGAATAACCTGCTAAATTGATAATTTCATTAATTGAACAATTCTGTAAAATATAATTTCTTAGCCCAGTTGCAGACCCAACCATTAACCAAGCGTTCGGAATAATAAGCCCATAATTGGCAGTATCTCGAATAATCTTTATTGTTTGCTCAATAAATAGCAAATAAGTATTTACTTGGTATTCAGCAGAAACATAATTGTTTACGTAGTAATTTTTTAATTCTTTTGAGATGTTATCTCTAGCAAATACATAAGGAGGGTTTCCAATAATTACATCAAAACCACCTTTTGCAAATATTTGTGGGAACTCTTCGTGCCAATTAAACGCTTTATCTCCTGCAACGGTTTTGCTATCAATTAGCGAATTGCCACATTTAATATTATTGTTAAGTGTGTTTAGTTTTCTGCGAGGTTGTGCAGTACGTAGCCAAAGCGATAGTTTGGCAATTTCTACACTTTCTTCGTTTAGGTCAACGCCAAAAATGTTGTTTTCTAATACCGTATTTTCAATGTTTGGGAAAACAAAACCGCCACCCAATAAAGTGGTTTGCAGTTCGTCAATATCTTGGTGTTCTTTTATTAAAAAGTCTAAGGCTTGGTTTAAAAAAGCACCCGAACCACAAGCAGGGTCGCAAATGGTTATTTGCAATAGCCACTCTCGGTAAGTCTCTAAACTGGCTAATAATTTCTTTTTGGTTTCCTTTTGGCGTTTCGGGTTAAAGTCTTCTTCTAAAATTTTTAACTCGTCTTTCTTTTCGGTGCAGAGTTTACCAATGGTATTGTCAACAATGTATTTGGTTATGTATTTTGGGGTATAAAAAACACCGTCTTTCTTCCGTTTAGTTTTTTGTTTGTCAAAATCTGTCCCTTCAATTTCTGCATTAACACTTTCAATTTCATTCAGCGAATTTTCAAAAATATGTCCTAGAATGTTAACATCTACTTGGCTTTCAAAATCGTAGTCAGAAAGTTGTTTGGTGTGTTTGTACAGTAATTCATCATCAATGAGTAAACTATCCAAAATTGGGTCTGGCTTAAACAATCCTCCGTTGTAAGCAAAAATTTCTGCTCTACTATCCGTTCCTTTTCGTCCAGTATCTAAAAAATGAAAGTAGGTTTTAAATAAGTTGTAAAGTGGTCTTTCATCTCCAAAATCAACATCAGCTTTCCATTTCTTTAAAATCTGCAAAGTAGAGTTGGGAGGGAGCAAACCTCTGTCTTCGGCAAAAAAGATAAACAGAAAACGGTCAATTAGTTTTTGCGAAGTTTTAAATAAAACGAGTTTAATATTTTTGTTGGCTTGTTCAGAATCTTCCTTTTGCAATTCAGCACGAAAAACTTCGTTTTTCATATTTTCTTTTACCAAATCACGAAACAATTCACGTTTAAAAACAGAATAATCGTTATAAAAAGTTTTGGTAATCTTTTCTTCGGCAACTACCGAATCGGTTTTAATTTTTAGTGGAATATTATTAAGTAAATTACTTTCATGTAAACACAAATACATCAAGGTAAATCGCTCTAAGTTTAGCGTAAACAAGTTGAATTCTTCAAAGTCAACCGCATTGTTAATGTAAAATCTAATTTTCTCAAAATTAGAAGTAATTACATATACACAACCAGTTTGGTTGGCTTTGTAATCAAATGCTTGTTGGCGGATGCTTTCTAAGTCTTTTGTTTTCGTGCTTTTGAGTTCAATTACTGCAAGTGCTTGTCCATTTTTCAATATTGCACCATCTGTTTTCTTGGCGTTTTTTTCGTTTTTTAATTCGGTAGTTAAGTTGAAATTTGGCTCAGGATTTAGCGTGTAACCCAAAACATTAACAAATAACTCCCTTAAAAATCCTTCTTGAAATTGCTCTTCTTTACTGTCTCGTATATTTTGTTGTCTTGCTGTGTTATGAAAGTATTTAGTGTACTTTTTAAAGGCTTTTTCTACTACTGAAGCATCTTGTAGTTTTAAATATTTATTGAGTACTGAGCTTTGAAAAAGTGCCATTTTATAATCTTGAATTTTATGTTACCAAATGTAGCCCTAAAATATTAATTATAAAGTGAGAAGAAGCAGTTGTAAATAACTTGTTGAAAAATAAGCTAACGCTCAATTATTCTTTCTTCATCAATAGAATATACCCACCCAATTGTTCCATATCGTCCTTTTTCCATAATAGCAACTCGTTCATCATCTCTAATTTGAACATCTATTGTTGCAGAGCTATTAAATTTAATGGATGAGCCACCTCGCATTGCTCCCGAAGAAGTCTTTTGAAAAATGATGATAAAAATAGTTTTTGGGAAGTCTTGTCGCAAGCGTTCAAATTCTTCTGCTTTTACGTTTAGTTTTTGAAAGCTGTCTATTACTATTAAATCATATTGTTTGGCATCTCGCCTCACATCTCGCAAACTTCCATTTCCTATAATGGTAATGTCGTTTCCTAAATTATATGCTCTAACCTTGTTTTGCGTTAATTTCCCCAATCCTTCTTCTAATGCAAAATATTTAGCCGAAAAACCATTATCTACAAAAACTTTTGCCAACTCAAACGAAAAGTAACTTTTCCCTGCTCCTGAATCTCCCGTTAAGGCAAAAGCAGTTTTGTTTTTATCTAACTCTCCTAAAAAACGACCTAACTCGCTATTGAGGATAAACGTATTAAATTTCATATTGAGTAAATCAGCTCCACCCACACCTTTTTTTGTGTTAATATTTCTAATTGGATTTGATGCTTGATGTTTTTTCTTCATAACCGTTTTTACAGGAATTAACTTTTGCTTCTCTAGTGCTTTAATTTTTTCAGTATAAAGCAATATGCCTTTATGTGATTCTTTTAGCTTATTTCTATTTTCTTCTAACGCTTGGAGAAACTCTTTTGCTAATATCTTATCCTCTTTTAAATTTTCTGCTGTTTCTTGAAGCTCTTGATTGATTTTAACCCTTAGTCTTTTAATTTCGGCATTTCGTTTTTCTAAGTTAAACCCTACCAAACTAATATTAATCAGCTCATTTAAAACTACTCCTAAGCCCTCAGCTTTAGCAACTACATCTTTACCATACAATTCATAAAGCTGATTATCAGATAACGATAAAACACATCTTAACTGTTCTGCTTTTTGTTCGTTTTTAATCAATACTTCTCTGATGGTGTTCAATTCAATTAGGATAATTTTTTTATGCTCTTCAAACTCGTTTAACCCATTTTTTAAAGCTGCATTTTTTTGTTTGAGAAATTGAAGCTGTTCTTCAATCACTAAACTTTTCTTTTGCTGCTTTTGCTGAATCTCCCCCAATGATAATTGCTGCTCTTTTTCAAAATTTAATTGCTCTTTCTTCTTTCGTTTAAAGCTTCTTCCTCTACATGTAGGCGAACAAAACTTAGCATCGCTTCGAGTAGGCTTAAAGTTTTTATTGCATTCATCACATCTCATAGGGTTCAAAGGGTATTTTATAGGTCAAATTTTAAGGCGTTTTGTACGATTATCCGTTACTATCCGTTTTCTGATTGCAATTCGCTGATATAGTGCTGTTTACAATCGCTGAAAATAACACATAAAACACTTAATAAACGCTTAACAACGTTTAAGTAACGGCTAGCAACGCTTAGGAAACGGATAAGAAACGTTTAGTTACACTTAAATAACGGATAATTGGGGCGTTCATTTCATTAGAACACAAAAAAAAAGGACAGTAAAAACTACCCTTGTCAAATGATTGAAAAATCAATCTTCTTCTTCCTCATCCTCATCCTCATCCTCATCTTCATCTTCATCTTCATAAATTTCAGCTAATTTTAATAGGTCGCCTATTCCTTCTTGTTGGTCATCATCATATTCAATGTGAATAAGGATATTACCATCTTCTGTATTGCCAATTATTTCATTGGTAATATCATAGTCAACAAATATTTCGGTTACTGCTACTAAATTGTCTGTTTCTACTTCTAATTTTAATTCAAAATTTTCCATTTGTTTGGGGGTTAAAAGGTTAATAAAAGAAATCGTAAACCGATGAGCAGGATTGTTTTCACACATCAGGTTGGTTGATTAAATAATAGTTACTATTAGAACTAATTGTAACGATACTTTATTGAGTAGAGATGCTACTATTAATGTTAAATTTTGTGAAAAACACTTTTTTCACCCTATAACTACTGGAGTTGTTTTTTTAGGCACTTGAATTTAAGCTTCTATTTAAAGCTAAAAAAGGACACAAGATTATTTTGCAAAGACAACAAAACATCGTAACTTTAATGATGAAAAAAGTAGAAAACGGGATAATGATTCTGTTAAAATTGTAGTTTGAAATCAGGAAATTTTGCAAAAATGTTTAACCTATGTTTAACCCAAGCATTTTTAGAGCACAAAAAAAGCCCTAAAAAAGGGCTTAAAAAAGCAGAAAATCCCGACCATAAATGATCGGGATTTAAGTTCCAATAGAAGGTGGAAGCCTTTCTATCAGTGTTTTGCAACAAAAAAGCACCAACCGAAGTTGATGCTTTAGTACTCGAGATGGGACTTGAACCCATACGTCCTAATGGACACAAGATTTTAAGTCTTGCGTGTCTACCAATTCCACCACTCGAGCAACAATATTATTATTACTGGTAAACTATATCAATTTTTTCAAGAGCGGGAGACGGGGTTCAAACCCGCGACCTCCACCTTGGCAAGGTGGCGCTCTATCAGCTGAGCTACTCTCGCTTATCTGTTTAAAGAACAACCTTCTTGCGAAGCGGTTGCAAAAGTAGATAAATTTTTCACTTAACGAAATACTTTTTAATCTTTTTTTTATTTTTTTTTTGAGCACAAAGCAAGAACTCTCCCAAGACATTATTGTACAAGGTATTAGCAATTAAAAGGAAGTAGAAAAAATCTTAGGAGAGTATTAATTTTAACTTACAAATAGTGCAATTGTAAATAAAGAGGAAACAAATGCAATGACTACAATGGTGTAAATTCTATATTCTAGGGTCTTATTAATAGTTGTTTTCATAATTCAAGGGTTTTAGTTAATAATTTGGTTACTGACATAAGCTTTAAACTTAGTCACGAAGAAAAATTATTGAAATAAAATAAGCGCTTATTATAAAACTATATATGAACTTTCTTCTATTACTAAAACGTAGACAACAAGTAAATAGTTGTGTGGAGAACTTACCAATTGCTAAACGGTAAAAAAGAAATTGTTTTTGATGGGTAAGAAACTTTTATCGGGAATTAGTTTTTTAAGAAGCTGAGCGTTTTACGAAGCAATTCCGTCACATCTTTTGGTAAATCAACATCATCAAAAGGATGTTTTCCTCCAAAAGTATGATTAGCCCCCTCTATAATATGTAATTCAGAGCTTGTTACCCACTTATTTATTTGTTTTGCTTCAGTTAACGGAACCACTTCATCATTAGTTCCGTGAATAATTAAATGGGGTATTTTAATGTATTGAGCAATCTTTTCAATATTAAAACGAGCACTATTTTTTAATGTATCTTCTGCCAACTGATAGTACAAAGGCATTTGCTGGTTAGTTCTTGCGTTAGAAACAAACAAGACACCTTCTTTTTTCCAATACTCCATTTGCTTAGGAGTATAACGATTAATTAAATCTGAAACCGCAGCCCAAGTCACTAACTTTTTAATCCGAACATCCTCATTACTTGCAACTATAGAAATTCCTCCACCCCTACTATGTCCGATTAGGTAAATTTGATTAACATCAATTTCGTTACTATCTTGTTTTTCTACCCAATCAACTACTGTTTTTAAATCGGATAATTCTTTGGTGAAATTATTATTACCAAAAGCTTCTAAATCAGGAAAATCAATAGGTTGCTCTACTGTCCCACCATTATGGGAGAAGTTAAACTTTAAGAAAGCAAAATCATTGTCAATAAAAAAATCCATTACCCGATTAAAGTGCCCCCAATCTTTAAACCCTTTAAAACCATGAGCAAAAATAACTACAGGCTTTTTAGTGTTAGATTTTTTATAAGCAAAATCCAATATGATTGGTTTATCGTTTTCTCCCGGAATAACAATGTTTCTTTCTAGTTTCATCTTACATTTTATTAGGAACATTAACTCCTAGCAATAACATGGCTGATTTAATAATTTTTCCAATATTTTCAGAAAGCATTAATCTAAAAGCTATTTTATTAGCATCTTCCTCTTTAAAAATAGGCACTGCTTGATAGAAACTATTAAATTCTTTTACCAACTCATACGTATAGTTTGCAATTAATGCAGGACTGTAATTTTTAGCTGCCTCTTGAATAGTAGTTGGGTAAGCATTAATTAACTTAATCAATTCTTGCTCTTTTTGATTAATCTCAACCTCATCATAACTCATCAAAAGGTTTGATTCTTTTGCTTTATTTAATAAGGATTGAATTCGGGCGTAAGCATATTGAATAAAAGGTCCTGTGTTCCCATTCAAATCTATCGATTCTTTAGGATCGAAAATCATTCCTTTTTTAGGGTCTATTTTTAATAAGAAATATTTTAAACCGCCCATACCAATAGTAGAATACAGCAATTCTTTTTCTTCCTCACTCATTCCTTCTATATGTCCACGCTCTTGTGTCATTTCTTTGGCATCATTCACCACCATACTCATCAAATCATCTGCATCTACAACAGTTCCTTCTCTCGATTTCATTTTACCATCAGGCAATTCTATCATTCCGTAAGATAAATGGTAACAACCTTCTGCCCAACTGTATCCTAATTTTTTTAAGATGGTAAACAATACTTTAAAATGGTAATCTTGCTCATTACCAACCGTATAAATCATTCCTTCTAAATCAGGATGTTTTTTATACCGCTCTATAGCAGTACCCACATCTTGCGTCATATAAACCGAAGTTCCATCTCCTCTCAACACCAACTTATCATCTAATTTCACATCACTTAAATCACACCAAACAGAGCCATCTTCTTTTTTGTAAAACTGATTTTTTTCTAATCCTTCTTCAACAATATCTTTTCCTAATAAATAGGTATCCGATTCGTAATACAACTCATCAAAATCAACTCCCATTGTTTTGTAGGTGCTTTCAAAACCATCAAAAACCCAACCGTTCATTTTTCCCCACAACGCTCTCACGTCTTTATCTCCTTCTTCCCACTTCAACAACATTTGTTGTGTTTCCTTCATTAAAAGAGCTTCTTTTTCTGCTTCAGCTTTTTCCATACCTCCGGCAACCAATTCTTCAATTTCTTTTTTGTAAGCCTTATCAAAAGCAACATAATATTTCCCTACAAAATGATCTCCTTTCATCCCTGAAGATTGAGGCGTTTCTCCATCGCTAAACTTTTGCCAAGCAAGCATACTCTTACAAATATGGATTCCTCTATCGTTTATAATTTGAGTTTTTACCACCTTATGTCCATTAGCTTTTAAAATTTCAGCAACAGAAAACCCTAAAAAATTAGTTCTTAAATGACCTAAATGTAACGGTTTATTAGTGTTTGGAGAGGAATACTCTACCATTATAGTAGGTTTGGAATTAGGAGTATTAAAACCAAAAAATTCTGTTTTGGATATCTTATTAAAAACACTTAACCAATATGTTGGAGAAATTTCAAAATTCAAAAATCCTTTTACAACATTAAAGCCTGTAATTTCTTCAATGTTTTCTTGAATAAATTCACCTAAATCTTCAGCAGTTTGTTCAGGTCCTTTTTTAGATGCTCTTAAAAATGGAAAAACAACAACAGTTAAATCCCCATCAAATTCTTTTCTTGTTTTTTGAAGTTGAACTTGTTTCTCGTCAATCTCAGCATTATACAAATGCTTTAATCCTTCTACTACTTTTTTAATTATTTTATTTTCCATTTTTCTTCTTGCTATTTTCCGTTTTATGTTTCTTTTAAAACACACCCCGGAACTTCTAATTCATCCTCCTCTGTCGGAGAAAAGAACTTCTCTCCCCTCTCTAGAGGGGAGGAGAGATCTACTTAATATTTGTTTTTTCTATTGTTTTGGTAAAATCTTGCAATACATCAAAAGCAGTTTCTGCCATTACATTTCCTTTATTATCCAAACAAGGATTTACCTCTACAACTTCTACACAAGCAACTTTACCACTAGCAATAATGCTGTTGATGATTTTCTTTATTTCTTCCTCATCAAAACCTTTAGAAACAGGCGTTCCTGTTCCTTTAGAAATCAAATCGCAATCCATACTATCTACATCAAAAGAAATATAGATTAAATCGCAATCTTTTAATTTCTCTAAGGTTTCAGTCATACAGGTTTCCATACCTCTATATCTTACTTCATCCACTCTATAGTTTTTTATTCCATTTTTTGCAATGGTATATTCTTCTGGCTCTTCAGTATCTCTAACTCCAAAATAAACTACATCGCTATGTAACACTTTTGGTGAAATGCCGCCTATATTCTTCATCCCTTCCCAATTCTCATGCGTTTCGGGAACAATATCATTAATTTTTCTATCCATATTATCATCAGCCAAAGCTGCTGCTAAAGGCATTCCATGAATATTACCTGAAGGGGAAGTATGTGGTGAATGAATATCCGCATGAGCATCAATCCAAACTACTCCCAAACGTTTATCAGGAAAAGCAGTTTTTATTCCACTAATCGTTCCTAGTGCAGACGAATGATCTCCAGACAGAACCAATGGAAATTCATTTGCTAATAAAGAAGATCTTACAGCATCACTTAAACGCGTACAAACTGTTAAAACTTTACCAATACGTTTTGCAAAAGGTGTTTTTTGTTTATTGTAAACAGCTTCATTTTCTGTCTCTACATCAACATACTCATAACGACTAAAAAAATCACTTTTAATATTAATTGCAGCAATCTCAATTGCATCAATTCCCATATCCGAACCACGGGTTCCCGCTCCAATATCAGATCTATTTTTTATTACTTTAATCTTATCCATTTCCTTAAAAATTAACCTATCTCATTTTTGTTAAATAACTTTGCGAAGTTATTGATTATGAATAACATTTCCATCTAAAAAATACAGCTATTAATCAACGATTATTTTGCTTTTATCGTTTGAAGCTAAAAAATATTAATATATTTGTGGAATACAGACCAATTAAAACAGTTGAAAAAAATACACCATATATTTTTCACTCTATTAGTTTCTCTTCTCATATTCTCTTGTACAGAGAAATATGAAGGACAATCTGAAGGCGAAATTCATTTTAAAGTAACTTACCCTTTAATGGATAAGGATAACTTTATGTTGGATATGCTCCCCAAAAAGATGATTACCAAATTTAAAGAAGACAAAATGTCTAACACTTTATCTGCAGGAATGGGAATGTTTAAATTTGGTATAATGAGTGATTTTGAACATCAAAGCATTATCAGAACTGCCAAATTGATTAATAAAAAATACGCGCTTACCTTAAATAATGACGCTGTATTTGAAGCTTTCAAAAAAGAGCCTACTTATAACATCCAATTTTCTAATGACACAAAAACCATTTTAGGTTACGAGTGTAAAAAATTAATTATTACAGTTAAAGACGAAACCAACCATAATTTTTTTGCCTACTATACTGACAAAATAAACATAAACCACCCCAACTGGTTTAATCAATACGCTAAAATTAAAGGTGTATTATTAGAATATGAATATGAAAAGTATGGTGTAAGAATGCGAATGAAAGCAACCAAAATTCACTTTAAGCAACTTGAAGATGAAGACTTTACTATTCCTGAAAGCTATGAAGCAGTATCCTTAGAAAAGATGGATAAAGAAATGTCAGAATTATTTGGAAGCTTTCAATAAAAGCTTATTTAAAATCACACATTACAATTAAACCTTATTTATTATGAAAAAATTAATTTTAGTATTATCTGCTATTTTATTAATCGGAACAATTAACAATTCTTATGCTCAAAAAGCTTTTGAAGGTACTATTACTTATGGTATTGAATATGAAGATTTACCTGAAGAAATGGAAGCGATGAGAGCGATGTTACCAACTGAAACAACAATAAAAATAAAAGGGTCAAAAACAAGAACAGAACAAAGTATGGGAATGGGTTCTACTATTTCTATTTTTGATGGAAAAACAAACTCTTCTGTCACTTTAATGGATATGATGGGGCAAAAAATTGCCATACCAACCTCGTCTGAAGAATTAGAAAAAGAAGAAAGTAAAAACGAAGGGGAGGGAGAAGTTCTTGATATCGAATATTTTGATGAAACGAAAGAAATTGCAGGCTACACCTGTAAAAAAGCAGCAATAAAAGTTAAAGGAACTGACGAACAAATTATCGTTTATTACACTGAAGAAATAAATACACAACAAACAAGATCTCAATATAAAGGATTAAAAGGATTTCCGATGACCTACGAAATCAACATTCCTGAAATGAGTATGATAATGACAGTAACATCAGTTAAAAAAGAAAAGATTTCTTCGTCTGAATTTGAAATTCCTGAAGGCTACGAAGAGATGAGTATGGAAGATTTTGAGAAAAAAATGAGTGGCGGAATGATGGGAGAATAAAAGAAACTATAAAGACATAATAAAAAGAGTTAGCAAAAATGCTAACTCTTTTTCATTTACCCCCTTCACTCTTTATTCACAATCAATTGTTATTTAGTAGCAATTTACTATCTCTATGATGCGTTTGTTATTAATAAATTTGAAAGATTAGTAATACTATAACTTAATGGCGCAAAATCAATTTAAAAAAGAAGAAGAAACAAAAGCTAAGAAAAAAGTAAAGAAAGAAAAGAAAAGTAAATCTAACGATAGCAATTTTATCGGAAAAGCAAGTACATTTCTTTCTAACCTTTACAACAACGAAAAGCTTTCTAAGACAATAGGACTAGTCTTATTGGTGTTCTCTGTATTCTTACTATTAGCCTTTTCATCCTTTTTATTTACTTGGAAAGTAGATCAAAATATTATTAATCACCATTGGAACAATCCTGAAATTGAAGTAGAAAATTGGCTAGGAAAATTGGGTGCTTACATTTCTCATCAGTTTATATTTAATGGTTTTGGTATCGCTGCATTCTTAATCCCTTTTTTAACTTTTATTGTTGGTTTTAGAGTTTTGTTTAAAACGAGCCTTTTACCTTTAGGAAAATCATTTAGCTACGGTATATTTAGCTTACTTTGGATATCTATTGCTTTAGGCTACACAGCAAACAGCACACCTATGCTTGGTGGAGCTTTTGGATTCCAAACCAATTTATGGTTAGTCAATATTATCGGAAATATTGGTGTAGGTTTAATACTAGCACTTTCTATTTTATTGTTCTTGGTATTTAACTTTAATATTAATTTCAACATTTTTCCTGCAAAAGAAGAAACCCTTGACACTGAAGAAAAACCAAACGAAGAAGATGATTCAGCATTGAGCCCATTTATGGGAAATCATAAAAAAGAAGATGAACCTGAAGAATTAAACACAATAACACCTTTAGCGAATGAAGAGCTGGTTGCAGAAGAAAATGTAGTAACAGAAATAATTGAAGAGAAAAAACCTATAGAGGTTGTTAGTTTTGAAACCCCACTTGAAGTAGAAGACACTAGCAAAGCAGAAGAAAAAATAGAAGAGGATACTCCGATAGAATTATCTACAGAAATTCCTGAAACAGTAAAACCCAATACTAAAGATGTTGCATTTGAGGTTGAAGAAGCAAAACCCGACACAGAGACTCTAACAGACAAAGAAGTTAACCAGAAAACAAAAGATTTTGGAGAATATGACCCGACCTTAGACCTGTCATCATACAAATTTCCTCCAATTGATTTACTAAAAGACTTTGGTGATACACAAAAAAGAGTATCTCCTGAAGAGCTAGAGGCGAATAAAAACAAAATTTTAAGCACTTTAGAAAACTACAACATTAAAATAACAAGCATTAAAGCTACTATTGGTCCAACAGTAACTTTATATGAAATTGTACCTGCACCGGGTGTTAGAATCTCAAAAATTAAAAATTTAGAGGATGATATTGCCTTGAGTTTAGCCGCTCTTGGAATTAGAATTATTGCACCAATACCAGGAAAAGGAACTGTAGGTATTGAAGTTCCAAATCAAGACCCTGAAATAGTATCGATGAAAACTGTTGTTGCTTCCGATAAATTTCAGAATGCAAAAATGGAATTACCTGTTGTTTTGGGTAAAACCATTACCAACGAAACTTTTGTTTTTGATTTAGCTAAAATGCCCCACTTACTTATGGCAGGAGCAACCGGACAAGGTAAATCTGTTGGTTTAAATGCTGTTTTAACGTCTTTATTATATAAAAAACATCCTTCGCAGTTAAAATTTGTACTAGTTGATCCTAAGAAAGTAGAATTAACACTTTACAACAAAATTGAACGTCATTATTTAGCTAAGCTACCTGATGCTGAAGATGCTATTATTACTGATAATCAAATAGTAGTAAACACATTAAATTCGCTGTGTATTGAAATGGATCAGCGTTACGAATTGCTTAAAACAGCAATGGTGAGAAATATTGTAGAGTACAATGCTAAATTTGTTGCTCGAAAATTAAATCCTGAAAACGGACACAAATTTTTACCGTACATCGTTTTAGTAATTGATGAATTTGCTGATTTAATTATGACTGCAGGTAAAGAGGTTGAAACTCCTATTGCACGATTAGCACAATTAGCCAGAGCAATTGGTATTCACTTAATTATTGCTACACAACGGCCATCAGCCAATATTATTACTGGAATTATTAAAGCCAACTTCCCTGGAAGATTAGCCTTTAGAGTAACATCAGGTATTGATTCTAGAACTATTTTAGATTCTAGTGGTGCAGATCAGTTGATAGGTAGAGGAGATATGTTAATTTCGCAAGGAAATGATTTAGTACGGGTACAATGTGCTTTTGTTGATACTCCTGAAGTAGAAGCCATTTGTGATTTTATTGGCGAACAGCGAGGTTACCCTGAAGTATTTACTTTGCCAGAATATGTTGGCGAATCTGCTACCGGAGGAAGTGGCACTTTTGATGGCGAAGATAGAGATGCTTTATTTGATGATGCTGCAAGAATGTTGGTACAACACCAACAGGGTTCTGCTTCATTATTACAGCGTAAAATGAAAATTGGCTACAACAGAGCAGGAAGACTTGTTGATCAAATGGAAGACGCTGGAATTATTGGCCCATCAGAAGGAAGTAAAGCCAGACAAGTATTAATTTCAGATTTAGACACTTTGGAACAGTTATTGAAAGCTCTTCCACAATAAAAACAAAAAGAAAGATGAAAAAATTAAGTATTATCGTATTAACTAGTCTTATTAGCTTAACTAGTTTTGGACAAGAAGTAGATGTTAAAGCAAAAGCAATTTTAGATAAATTAAGTGCTAAAACGAAATCATACAGCACTATTAAAGCTGAATTTCAATATTCCATTTCTAACAAATCTGAAGGAATAAGCGAAAAGCAAACCGGAAAAATCCAATTAAAAGGAGATCATTACTTCTTATCCATTCAGGGTCAAGACATCATGTCTAATGGTAAAGGTATTTGGACTGTAATTAAAGAGTCTGAAGAAATTCAGATCAATGATATGCCAGATGAAGATGAGGAAGATTACATAAGCCCTAATAATATCTTTACACTTTATGAAGATGGTTTTAAATACAAATTTGTAAAAGAAGAAAATGGAATGCAAATAATTAACCTTTACCCTAAAGCGGCTGAAGAAAAATCATTTCACCGTATTGCTTTATATATCAATAAAGCTAAAAATCAAATTTCTAAAATAAAGGTTTACGGAAAAGATGGTTCTATTTTTACTTACACCATTAAAAGTTTTATCACCAACCAAGCGATACCTGATAGCAAGTTTACTTTTAACAAAACAAAATACCCCGGGTATGAAATAATAGACTTAAGAGATTAAAGTCTTTAAAAACACTTTAAAAAAAGCTACTGAACTCATCAGTAGCTTTTTTTTAGCTCTCTTTTTAGGTAAAAAGATGAGACATTAAAAAAGCCCCAATAAATTGGGGCTTTAGTGTTATAAGAAAAAGGTAACATAAAAGCTTTTAAACTTTTACATACATCTAAGACGCGTACTTAAAAAAAGGGTTGCCTGTTAAGTTGCTCTTTTAATAAAAGAATATTAATGCTATTTTTTAATAAAATAGTTTTTAGGCAACTTTAGCTGATCGAAGGTAGCAAATTGTACAAATAAAAATAAATCATTATTTAAATACCCATACATTCTATCCACATCATAAGCTCGTAATTCCCCCTCATCATCTAACAACGTTCTAAAATTAGGCATATGATAAACAACAATTTTATTTAACTCATCTTTTGAATTGGTTACCGATATACTAAAATAAGGAGTAGAGGCTACTACAGAATCTATACGTTCTTTAGGAGAGTTTTCATCAATCATTTCGTAGTAAATTTTCTGATAACGCTCTACATAAGTTTCAAGAATATCCATATTAACATTTTTGATTGGAGCTTTTCCATTCAACTCAAACAGTTCCAATTGTCCCACAGTTTGTTTTACTTCAAAAGATTGCTCAGGCGTTTCAAAATATTCCACTTTAATGCTTTTAATGTCAGATTTTTCATATTTAAATACAACAGCATCTCTCCATTGCTGAGCGTTAGTAAAAAACCGAGCTGTTAAATAACCATTAAAGCCACTCATTCCCATCACAAAAGGCGTAGATGACTTTACTCCATCCTCTTCTAACAACACATAAGTTCCTTGATGATTATTTGTAGGACCTCCTAAATAATATACTTTTGAAGGCTTATCTTTTCCTTGGTAAATCTCCACCTTAACAGCATTAGTTGCAATATTTCTTACAACAGTATTAAAAGATGCTTTAGATACAGGCTCTTGAACTTCTATACGATAAAATGTTTTTAATAAAAGCTGAATATTATCTGGTCGGGCAACATACAAGTCATTTACTAACCAGCCATTTTCAGACCTTGACAAAGTAACATTACCACCTTCTGCATCTGCAATAAAAATTTTATTTATACTAGCAGTATCTTCTATCACAAAATCAGAAAGCACTCCTTCTCGTTCACCGATAGTACTATTTGGGTTACTAAGATAAAAGTAAGCCGCAACAGCTAACAAACCAATAAGTAACGCTAATAAAAGAGTGTTTTTTTTCATCCTATTTTTTATTTTGTAAATTTCTTTTTTCGATCATAATAATGTGCCAAACCAAAAAGTAAGATTAAAATTGTTGGAAAAACGGCATTAATTAACTTCCACTTAAAAGCTTCTTCTTTTAATCTTACATTATCCAATAATCTAATGTTTAATTTTTTAGACCTCACACTCATCAATCCTGTATCATCACACAAATAACTAACCACATTTAACATAAAATCCTTATTACCAAACTCTTGACGAGTAAATTTATCAAAACCTAACGTAAGATATTCATTGGTTCTTCTATTTACATAATTTTTAGCTACATCTCCATCTGAGATAACTATCATTTTATTGTAACCACCTTCTGCTTTAAAATTAATTTCATTTGCATCTCTAATTTGTGGGGTAATTCGGTTTTTATAAACAGATTCAAAAGTACCTTCTAATAAAACTGCTGCAACTTGATGCCCTTTATTAAACTGTTCGGGCTGTGGCTCAAAACGAAGCATTCCTAAACTAATTCTTGTTGGGGCATTAGATAATTTAGAATTTTTTGAAGTCTTAAGTAAAGCCGTTTTATGAATTCCTTTTCTACCTATTGTATCAATAGAACTTACAAACTCGCCTTTAACAGCATTTAAGTTATTTACTATAGGATGATTGTTTGCCGGTGTTAATAAAGGAAAGAAAAACCAAGGAAACATTTCTGTTTTAGGCTGATTTCCAACTCTACCTGTAACAATAGGAATAGGCACTGCCTGAATATCTTGAATTAAGTTGGTGTTAATTCTAACTCCATAAGTAAAGAGCTGATCATCTAAATTCAACTCCATTGGCATAGCCATAGATACATCTGCTTTTTGCAAACTATCCATACTTGCAAAAACTTGATCGATTAACCAAACTACTCTCCCGCCATACATTACAAATTGATCAATAATAAACTTATCCTTTTCAGAAAAACGAATTTGCGGTTTAGCAATTATGATAACATCATACTTACGTCTTACCACAAAAGCCGCAGTACTATCAACAATAACACGTTCTGTTAAGCTATTTAGATTTTCATTCAACTCAATTCTATCAACCCTATAAAATTGAGCTAATTCTTCTGCTAACGATGCTGTTTCATACTTATTTAATTCTCCGTGCCCTTGGATAAAAGCAACTTTAGAAACATCTGAAGCTGTTAGGTTATTAATAGCATTGGCAATTTCATATTCTAATGCTTCGATAGAACTATTTAGCATTGCTTCTTGCTGTCCGCCAATCTGACTTTTTAGTAATTGGATAGGCAATTCTTTTCCTTGATAGGAAATGATAGCTCCTGGCCAAATAATTTTATTACTAAAACCATCATCATTTTTTGTGTTTAAATCTGTTGGTCTTAACCCTTTTTTATAAAGACGTTTGTAGTTGGCATCCCTTTCTTTATCATCAGAAGTTTCTGAAGGATTAATAAATTCGTAATCTAAATTACCACCAGCATAAGCTCTAAACTCATCTAACATCAGTTGAGTTTCATCGCGCAAACGTTTAAACCCTGCAGGAAATTCTCCTTCTAAATAAACTTTAACATAAATGATATCATCTAAATCACTTGCTAAATTCTTACTTGTTTCAGAAAGTGTATATCGCTTTTCTGTGGTTAAATCAAAACGCTCGAAAGCAAATGAACCAATAAAATTGAACAATACAATTATAACTAAACCAACAATTAATGTGGTTAAATCTTTTTTTCTGTTGGCGTGTTTTTTTTCTACCATTTTCTACTACTTAAAACAGTTTTAGTTAACAATAAAAATAATGCAATAACTCCTAAAAAATAAATCACATCACGGGTATCAATCACACCTCTACTCATAGAAATATAATGTTCGTTAATTCCCAACTTTAAAATTACATCATCAAAACCTCCAAAATACTCTAAAGAGCTAATCGATTCAAAACCAACATAACAAAAGAAAGATAAAAATACAGCTACTATAAACGAAATGATTTGATTATTGGTAATGGCACTTGCAAAAACACCAATAGCAACAAAAACACTTCCTAAAAATAACAACCCTAAGTACGAACCAATAGTACCACCAACATCAATATTACCTACAGGATTTCCTAATTGGTAAACCGAATAAAAATAAACTAAGGTGGGTAAAAGAGAAAACAACACCAATGTAAAACCTGCAATGTATTTTGCAAATACAATTTGAAAATCTGTTAACGGCTTAGTCAGTAACAATTCTATAGTACCAGTTCTACTTTCTTCGGCAAATAATCGCATTGTTATAGCCGGTATCAAAAACATAAAAACCCAAGGAGCAATATAAAAAAGTGTATCAATTGTAGCATAACCACTATCTATAATATTGGTGGGCCCTGGAAAAACCCACATTATTAGCCCTACCGTGGTTAAAAACACCACAATAACTATGTATCCTATTAAGGATCCTAAAAAGCTACGTATTTCTTTATTGATTAATGTTAACATTATCTTTTTTTCTGAAAGTGAACAAATTTAATATTTTTTAAATGATGTATGCTATAAAAATTGTTAAACGGTAAAAAAATGAGTTGTTAAAAATTTAACATTATTTTAAATTTATAGGTATGTTGTGTAATTTTGAAAAACAACAAAACAAAAAAGAGTATGTTAGTATTAAAATTTGGTGGCACATCTGTTGGTTCAGCCCATAGAATTAAAGAGGTTGCTACATTAATCAACAACAATAATCAAAAAATTGTTGTGCTTTCGGCCATGTCGGGAACTACAAATAACCTTGTAGAAATTACAGGATATTTGTATAAAAAAAATAATGAAGGTGCTAACGAGGCTATTTCTGTATTAGAAAAACAGTATTATCAGGTTGTTAATGATTTATTTTCTTCAAAAGAATATAAAAATAAGGGGGTGGAATTAATAAAATCTCACTTTACCTACATAAAATCATTTACACAAGATATGTTTACTTTATTTGAGGAAAAAGCAATTTTGGCTCAAGGAGAACTTTTATCAACGGCATTAATGCACTACTATTTATCGGAGCAAAACATCAACTCCGCATTAATTCCTGCATTAAATTTTATGCGAACAGACAAAGATGGTGAACCTGATTTATTTTACATTAAAGAAAATATAAGTCGAGAAATTTCCAATCATCCAAAGAATACATTATTAATAACTCAAGGATTTATCTGTAGAAATACTTTTGGAGAGATAGACAATTTAAAAAGAGGCGGTAGTGATTACTCTGCTTCTTTAATAGGTGTAGCATGTGGTGCTAGCGAAATTCAAATTTGGACAGATATTGATGGCATGCACAATAACGACCCCAGATATGTTGAAAATACAAAACCTTTAGCAACTTTATCATTTGATGAGGCAGCTGAATTGGCTTATTTTGGTGCTAAAATATTACACCCTGCGAGTGTGCAACCTTGTAAAATAGCTAACATTCCGGTACGCTTAAAAAACACCATACAACCTAAAGCTGCTGGCACAATAATTAGTAGCGAAACAGAAACCAACGGCATTAAAGCAATTGCTGTAAAAGATAACATTACCGCTATTAAAATAAAAAGTGGAAGAATGTTATTGGCACATGGCTTTATGCGAAAAGTTTTTGAAATTTTTGAAACATACAAAACATCTATAGATATGATTACCACTTCAGAAGTAGCGGTATCGGTAACCATAGATGATACTAAGTTTTTAACAGAAATAGTTGATGAATTAAAAAAATATGGAACGGTAGAGGTTGATAATAACTTATCTATAGTTTGCGTTGTTGGTGATTTTATTGCCGAAAGCAAAGGTTATGCTTTATCAATTTTTGGTGCGTTAAAAGATATTTCAATTCGGATGATATCTTATGGTGGAAGTAGACATAACGTATCGTTGCTAGTTAACACTTCTGACAAAAAAGAAACATTAAACTCCTTAAACAAAACTCTTTTTATCCATGTTTAATCCATCAGAAATTACACATTTTAAAAGTACCACTACTCCATTCTACCATTACAACATGAAATTGTTAAAGAACACCTTAAGTGTGGTTGTTGAAACTTCTAAAAAATACAACTACCACGTACACTATGCTTTTAAGGCCAATAGCAATGATAAAATTTTAAACCTCATCAACAGTTTTGGATTAGGTGCTGATTGTGTGAGTGGAAATGAAGTTAAAAAAGCAATTAATTGTGGTTTTAACGCTAATAAAATTGCGTTTGCAGGTGTTGGAAAAACTGATGAAGAAATAAATATTGGGCTAGATAACGATATTTTCTGTTTTAATTGCGAATCTATTCCCGAAATGGAAGTGATTAATGAGTTGGCTTTAGCAAAAGGAAAAACTGCCCAAATAGCACTTAGAATAAACCCTAACGTAAATGCAAAAACACACCACTATATTACTACAGGTTTAGAAGAAAATAAATTTGGCATAAACGTGTGGGAGCTTGAAAATGTTTTAAGCAGCTTAAAACAACTAAAAAACATACAGTTAATAGGGTTGCATTTTCATATTGGATCGCAAATAACAGATTTAAGCGCTTTTAAAGGTTTATGCATTAGAGTTAACGAAATTCAAGAATGGTTTTATGATCACAAAATTATTGTTGAACATATAAATGTAGGTGGAGGATTAGGTGTGGATTACGATACCCCAACTAAAAATCCAATTCCAGATTTTAAAAGTTTTTTTAAATTATTTGATGATTTCTTAGAATTAAGACCTCAGCAAGAACTTCATTTTGAATTAGGAAGATCAATTACAGCACAATGCGGAACTTTAATAAGCAAAGTTTTATATGTTAAAAATGGGGTTAATACCGATTTTGCAATTATAGATGCAGGAATGACAGAACTATTAAGACCAGCTTTATACCAAGCTACACATGCTATAAGTAATTTATCAAATAAAAATAAGGATTTACAGCGTTACGATGTAGTTGGTCCTATTTGCGAATCATCTGATTGTTTTGGCAAAGCAATTCAACTGCCATTAACCCAGCGAGGAGATTTAATTGCCATCCACTCTTGTGGAGCTTATGGAGAGGTTATGGCTTCTCAATACAACCTAAGAAGTTTGGTGAAAGCAATTTACACTTCAGCTTAACATTATTTAACCCATATCGTTTCACCAAACTTCTTAACTCTTTATTGTAATTCAGTTAATACTGAAAACCACTCAAATTGACAAAGAGGATTAAACCTCTTTAATATCAATATTCAGCTCATTTAATTGCTCTTTACTAATAGGTGAAGGAGAATCAATCATTACATCTCTACCGCTATTATTTTTTGGGAAAGCAATAAAATCTCTAATGGTTTCTTGTCCACCAAATAAAGCACACAATCTATCAAAACCTAAAGCAATTCCACCGTGTGGAGGAGCTCCATATTCAAAAGCATCCATTAAGAAACCAAATTGAGCTATAGCTTCCTCATCAGAAAAACCTAAATGTTTTAACATTAATGCTTGAGTAGCTTTATCATGAATTCTGATAGAACCACCACCAATTTCTGTTCCATTCATAACCAAATCGTAAGCATTTGCTCTTACTTCTCCTGGTTTAGAATCTAATAAGTGCATGTCTTCTTTTTTAGGAGAAGTAAATGGATGATGCATTGCGTGATAACGCTGGCTATCTTCATCCCATTCTAATAAAGGAAAATCGTACACCCATAACGGAGCATATTTATTAGGATTTCTTAATCCTAATTGATCTCCCATATGCAAACGTAAAACGTTCATTTGATTTTGAGTAGTAGCTTTATCTCCTGATAAAACTAAAATTAAATCTCCTGCTTTCGCATTACATTTATCTGCCCAAGCTTTTAAATCCTCTTGATTGTAAAATTTATCTACAGATGATTTATAAGAACCATCTTCATTACATTTTACATAAATTAATCCTTTAGCACCAACTTGAGGACGCTTTACAAAGTCAACTAATTTATCTAATTCTTTACGCGTGTATGTAGAGCAATCTTCGGCAACAATAGCAATTACGCTTTCTGCCTCATCAAAAATCTTAAAATCTTTACCTTGAGCAACATCATTGATGTAGTTAAAAGTCATTCCGAAACGAATATCAGGCTTATCAGAACCATATTGCTCCATAGCAGTAGCATAATCCATTCTAGGAAATTCTTCTAACGTAATTCCTTTTACTTTTTTAAATAAGTAATCCATCATCCCTTCAAAGGTGTTCAAGATATCCTCTTGCTCCACAAAAGCCATTTCGCAATCAATTTGCGTAAATTCTGGTTGTCTATCTGCTCTTAAATCTTCATCTCTAAAACACCTTACAATTTGGTAGTATTTATCAAAACCACCTACCATTAACAATTGCTTAAAAGTTTGTGGCGATTGTGGTAAAGCATAAAACTGGTTAGGGTTCATTCTACTTGGCACAACAAAATCTCTTGCTCCTTCTGGAGTAGATTTAATTAAATAAGGTGTTTCAATTTCAAAGAAATCGATGCTATCTAAATACTTTCTAATTTCTATCGAAAGTTTATGTCTTAATTTTAATGCGTCCTGTAAAGGCTTTCTTCTTAAATCTAAATAACGGTATTGCATGCGCAACTCTTCACCACCATCCGTTTCATCTTCGATAGTAAATGGAGGTGTTTTACTTTTATTTAAAACGGTTAGTTCGGTAACCTTAATTTCAATTTCTCCTGTAGGGATATTTTTGTTTTTGCTCTCACGCTCAATAACAGTTCCTTTAATTTGAACAACATCTTCACGCCCTAAAGCTTTTGCCATATCACTTTGGTCTTCACCAAAAACCAATTGAGTAATTCCATAACGATCTCGTAAATCAACAAAAGTCATGGCACCTAAATCTCTCGATTTTTGTACCCAACCCGCTAAGGTTACTTCCTTGTTTACATTCTCTAATCTTAATTCTCCGTTGGTGTGTGATCTATACATTTTTCGCAAATTTTTGAAGGACAAAAGTAAGCTAAATAATTAGGAATTGTAAGTGCTGAATTATGAATATTGAATTATGATCCACTGAAGTTTTGATAGCTAGTGTTTCTGAACCTTTGTCTAGATTCCCGCCTACACGGGAAAGAAGTAGTTTCCTAATTGGTTTAGAAAATATTCGTGAACGTACATCACCCTGAATTTATTTCAAGGTCTGTAATATTAGGATTGAATCTTAACTTTATAGATGTTAGATTACAGGCATTTATTGAAAGGTAGGAAACAGACCTCTTAAGCCCATATCTACAACAGTGTCTCCTGGATTTGTTCCATCACTTGGTTCAAAAACTCCATCACCGTTTAAATCTTTCCATTCAAAACTGTTATTGGTAGATAAGTTAATGTTTACGATAATATCTTCGGTTTCATTTCCTGTAAGAGTTAAAGCCGTAGGAAAACTACCTGTTACCACACAGCTTCCTGCTGGAATTGGAGATGTTGCGGCAAGTGGATTAGGAACTGTTGTTGCCGGAGCTTGCCCTTCATACACATAAGAAGTTCCTAACACGCTTGTTTCAAATCCCCAATATCCTTGTAACTTGTTTCCGTTTACAATTATATTCTGAGTATTGATATTGTAGTTAGTAATGTAGGTGTTAAATCCCACAAAAGAAGCTAGCGTTCCGCTAAGCATAAAACCTGAAGCTTTAAAATCGATATCATAATTTTGGTAAGTAACAGAAACTCGTAACCACTCATAAGTCCCTGCAGCAACAGTAGATAAAGGAATTGAATAAAAAGTATCTCCATTAGAGATTGTTATAGCCTTGTTAAAATCGGTAGCATTACTCCCTCCCATTGTTGTTTCTGCACCCAGATATGCAACATACCCATTACCTAATGCTGTGTTTGCTGTTGGTGCAAACTCTATATAGTGTGCGCTTATTTTATTAAACCGTGGTGACTGACTAGCGTTTCCTACTGGAACATTAACAGGGTTTCCGAAATTATCTAATCGTGCTAAGGTGGAATCTAGGTGTATTTTAAAAATTAAGTTAGGTCCAGATGGAACGGTAGTAGTTGGTGTTTCGGATACTACAGGATCATCTTCTTTGCTACAAGCAAAAAGTAAAATAGTTGAACAGGTTAAAATGGTTAATAGCTTTTTCATAAATCTTATTTTATGAGGTTAAAATTAAGAAAATCTCTAAGTATATTTTTTAACAAACTGCATTAGAAATGTAAAATTTTAGTTTTCTAAAGTTTATTATGAGAAAATCCTCCAAGGTTTATTTGATAGACAGCATAAAACTTTGGAGAGCTGGAAACTTGTGTCTGGATTCCCGCCTGCGCGGGAAAAGAAGTAGTTCTTGAATTCAGGGTTTCTTTGAGCATCTTACTCTTTCCCGGAAGTAGCGCAGTGGATGTCTGGGATCCAGATTTTAAAAAAAAATGAGTTGAATTGTTTCTGTGTCTAGATTCCCGCCTTCGCGGGAAAGAAAATTTGGCTTAGGGATAGTAGTGACATCCTTTTTTTATGAAAGAATCCTCCAAGGTTTATGTTGATAGGCAGCATAAAACCTTGGAGGATTTACCGCAGCGCAAAAAAAAGATAAAACGAATAGCCCGACCTTTTCGGGAAGCCCCAAAATCTACACTTATTTATTTGCACTTATTTTTTGAAATGCTTAATTTCGTATTTCAATACAGTAAGTTGGGATATCCTATCTGGGATAATGTGAAGTTGGTAAGAGAAATTATCCATAATAAGCTGTTTTTATTTATTTTTTTAGTGTGTGGTTTTTTGTGTTTTGGATATAGGAGTGATTCCTAAATACTAAGCACTGAATACTAAACACTAGATACTAAAAACCAATATATTATGAGTATGTATGAAGATTACATTCAGGAAATTGAAGACCGAAAAACACAAGGGCTTCACCCAAAACCAGTTGTTGGTGCGGACTTACTAAGCGAAATTATTGCGCAAATTAAAGATGTAGATAACAAGCATAGAGAAGAATCTCTTAACTTTTTTATCTATAACGTATTGCCTGGTACAACTAGTGCTGCAGGTGTGAAAGCTAAGTTTTTAAAAGAAATTATTTTAGGAGAATCGGTACTTAAAGAAATTACACCTACTGATGCTTTTGTGCAGTTATCGCACATGAAAGGAGGTCCTTCTATTGATGTATTATTAGATTTAGCATTGGGTGCTGATGCTGATTTAGCAAACCAAGCTGGAGCGGTTTTAAAAACACAAGTTTTTCTTTATGAAGCGGATACCGCTCGTTTAGAAGAGGCTTTTAAAAGTGGTAACACTATTGCTAAAGAGTTGATAGAGAGTTATGCTAAGGCTGAGTTTTTTACTAAACTACCTGAAATTGATGAAGAAATTGAGATTGTAACTTTTGTTGCAGGAATAGGAGATATTTCTACAGATTTACTTTCTCCAGGTGGTGATGCTCACTCACGATCTGATAGAGAATTACACGGACAGTGTTTGTTTGAGCATAACAAAGAGCAACAAAACGAATTAATTGCTTTGCAAAAACAACATCCTGATAAACGAGTGATGTTAATTGCTGACAAAGGTACAATGGGTGTTGGTTCATCTAGAATGTCGGGTGTAAACAATGTGGCTTTATGGACGGGTAAAAAAGCTAGTCCATATGTTCCGTTTATTAATATTGCACCAATTATTGCAGGAACAAACGGAATTTCTCCAATATTTTTAACTACTGTTGGAGTAACTGGCGGTATTGGAATTGACTTACAGAACTGGGTAAAAAAGAAGGCTGCTGATGGAAATGTGGTAAGAGATGCTGCTGGAGATGTTATTCTGGAAGAGGCTTATTCTGTTGCTACAGGAACTGTTTTGACTGTTAATACAAAGAAAAAGAAATTATATAATGGTGATCAGGAATTGATTGATATTTCGGCATCATTAACCCCTCAAAAAGCTGAGTTTATAAAAGCTGGCGGATCGTATGCTGTTGTATTTGGTAAAAAACTTCAGGCATTTGCTTCTAAAGTATTAGGTACTGATGTTATTCCTGTATTTGCTCCATCAAAAGAAATTACAATTGAAGGACAAGGACTTACAGCAGTAGAAAAAATATTTAATAAAAATGCTGTTGGTACTACTCCGGGAGCAATTTTACATGCTGGTTCTGATGTTAGAGTGGAGGTAAATATTATAGGATCGCAAGATACTACAGGTTTAATGACTTCGCAAGAATTGGAAATGATGGCTGCTACAGTTATTTCGCCAATTGTTGATGGAGGTTACCAATCAGGTTGTCATACGGCTTCGGTTTGGGATAGTAAGTCTAAGGCAAACATTCCAAGATTGATGAAGTTTATGAACGATTTTGGTTTAATTACTGCTAGAGATCCTAAAGGGAATTACAAACCAATGACCGATGTAATACACAAGGTATTGAATGATCTTACTGTTGATGATTGGGCAATAACTATTGGTGGAGATTCTCACACAAGAATGTCTAAAGGTGTTGCTTTTGGTGCAGATTCTGGTACGGTTGCTTTGGCATTGGCTACTGGTGAAGCATCTATGCCAATACCACAATCGGTAAAGGTAACTTTTAAAGGAGAGATGAAGGATTACATGGATTTCCGTGATGTTGTTCATGCTACTCAATCTCAAATGCTTACTCAGTTTGGTGGAGATAACGTTTTTCAGGGTAGAATTATTGAGGTTCATATTGGTACACTTACTGCCGATCAGGCATTTACATTTACTGATTGGACTGCAGAGATGAAAGCTAAAGCTTCTATCTGTATTTCTGAAGATGATACCTTAATTGAATCATTAGCAATTGCAAGAGGTCGAATCCAAATCATGATTGATAAGGGAATGGATAATGCTAAACAGGTATTACAAGGTTTAATAGATATTGCCAATAAAAGAATTGCAGAGATTAAGTCTGGCGAAAAACCTGCTTTAACTCCTGATGCAACTGCTGAATATTTTGCTGAGGTTGTTATTGATTTAGATCAAATTGATGAGCCAATGATTGCTGATCCTGATGTAAATAATCCTGATGTGTCTAAAAGATACACACACGATATTATTAGAGAGCTTTCTTTTTATGGAGGAACTAAAAAAGTAGATCTTGGTTTTGTTGGATCTTGTATGGTACACAAAGGAGATATGCAAATTTTAGCTCAAATGTTAAAGAATATTGATGAGCAACAAGGTAAGGTTGTATTTAATGCTCCTTTAGTGGTAGCTCCACCAACATACAACATTGTTGATGAGTTGAAAGCTGAAGGAGATTGGGATATTTTACAAAAGTATTCTGGTTTTGAATTTGATGATAATGCACCAAAAGCTGCTGCTCGTACTAAATATGAAAATATGTTGTATTTAGAACGTCCAGGTTGTAACTTGTGTATGGGTAATCAAGAAAAAGCTGAACCAGGGGATACGGTAATGGCTACTTCAACACGTTTGTTTCAAGGAAGAGTGGTAAAAGATTCTGACGAGAAAAAAGGGGAATCATTGCTTTCTTCTACACCAGTTGTGGTATTGTCTACCATTTTAGGAAGAACACCTACTTTGGAAGAGTATAAAGCTGCAGTGAAAGGTATTAGATTGACACAGTTTACACCTCCTCACAAATTGTTAGTTAAATAGTCGAACCTTAAGAATTATTTAACTAATTATTTTTCAGACAGATAACTTGATAAAATGGCGATTTTATGTGTTTAGAATTGCAAGGTAATGTGTATTTTGTGTAGAAAACCTTGCAAT
>Ga0256845_1000534_pt1 | contig 35415 bp, 21 predicted proteins | sample RiftiametaG_FD_189101 | JGI IMG/M metagenome (GOLD analysis project Ga0256845, IMG submission 189101) | Tube worm associated microbial communities from hydrothermal vent at the East Pacific Rise, Pacific Ocean - Riftia | ecosystem: Host-associated > Annelida > Integument > Unclassified ...
GTAATAAATTATTGAAACAAGCTTTTGCAGTTGCAAAATCACGAATACCATATGATGAAAACTATAGAAGTACTTTAGTAATAAATTAATACATTTTTACTTGTTTTTTACCACAGTTCTTTGTTACGAAATTTTATTCTATAACTACCTTTTCTGCATTATCGAAAAAGCTTAGTAATTCAGATTCATCAGATTCATCAATCATTCTTATACAAATTAGATTATCAACAGCTCTTGAGCTTGCTACATAAAAAAGTTTTTGATTGAATGTTTTCTTCACTAAATCTAATTCCTTAGAATCAAAAATTGTTTTAAACTTATACTTGTACCAGAAAAATTCTTCTAAAATAACCATTACGTTATTGATTCCAGTACCTTTAGTTTTATGCATTGTTATGTAATCAGTTTCTTCATTCAAATAAGCGTAGTAATTTAGAATTTCTTGAAACTTTATTTTATTTGAAAATAAATCAGTATAAAACTTCTCTTTTTTATATAACCTTATATTTACTTTAAATGATTCTTCCGTTAGTTCTGCTATTTCCTTTTGCATTCTAACAAACGTCTTTTTATTAGATTCAAAATGTGATTTAAAAACAGCATAAAATTTGTCCTCTTTAATCTCATTAAAAAATACATCCTTTCGATTTACGTAAGAATTATATGAGTCAGATTTTTTTACTAATTTATTTTCCAATGCAAGGTTAAGTACTTCAATTGCACCTTGTTCAGAATTGGTTATTTTGTCCAAAATTTTACTAATCTTATTTTTATCTTCTATTGTATTTATTTTAAAATCAGCTTTTTTTAATTCTTTAAGAACAAAGTTATAATTCTTGCTATTAAAAGCTTTGGACAGTTCAGCTAAATCTAATAATTGAAGTCTATTTAAATCTTTCTCTATTTCCTCTTTTACGTCTGTATATCTATCATTGAATATATTATATAAATTTTCAAAATCTACTTCTTTAGAAATAGACTTATTAGTCAACATGAGTTTCTTGTAATGAGTATTTTTACTTTCTACTTCTTTTATTAATATATTTAGTTTACTTAAATACTCTTCTTTGTCCTTAGGTGTTCCACTATCAGTTCTTTTTCCATTGTAGATTGAATAATATAATTTGACAAAGCCTTGTCTATCAATAATAGATTCTAAAGTTCCCTCCTTAGTTTTAAATGCCACTTCTTGTTTTAAATCATCATTTCTTAGTTTATTAATAAAATCAACAACTTGTTTTGAACACCTGAAATTATCTTCTTTTTCTATTTTCTTTAGTAATCCCTTTTTTATGTATTCATCAACATCTCCAATTCCATCATCATAAATTCCTTGCATAGAATCTCCAAAAAGACCAATGATAGTTTTACTATCAACAGTTGATTTATTTAAAAAGATATCAATTATATATTTATGTGTATCCTGATATTCATCTATAAATACAAAATCAAATTTATCTTGTAAAATTTTAGACAATAAAGGAAAGCTCTCAAATAGGATAGATGAAATTTTTAATAAACTATCATGCCCAAAAGTTAAATCTTTAAAACTGTCAAATCGAGTTTCATTGTATTTAATCTTGTCAAAGTCTTTAGCTTTAATTATTGTTTCTAATTCATTATTTAATTCTTCAATTTTTTGATTAAGTTCTGTATTGAGGTTACTTGAATCTAATTCGTAAGCTTTTTTACCAATTACTTTTTCTATAGATTCTTTTTTTATGGTATGTAGAGAGGCGGCATATTTTGCATAAATCTTTTTGTATTCTTTATGTTCTGTGTTTTCTGTTTTTTTTAATTTGAAAATTTCACTAATAATTTGATGAATGTTTTTCTTATAATCTTTGATTATGTCGTTTAAAAAAGAATGTATTGTACAAATTGTATAATTAGATTCAACTCTCGACTTTATTTCTTCAACAGCTAAATTCGTATGAGTAATGCAAGCTATTTTTTTTTCAGGATATTTAGAAGAAATATGCTCAAGTACTCTTTTAAGAGATTCTGTTTTTCCACTACCTGCACCTCCTTGCAAAACGAAATTATGATTTTCTTCTATGCAAGTGTAAATTTGCTCTAGTGATGTTACTTTGCTATCCATATCAACCCTTTATTAATGTATGATGGCATATTCCATGAAATTTCTTTAGTTAGAGCTAACCAAAGTAATGATGATGCAAATTCAGATTTCTTTTTTAGAATACTATCTGTTAGTATATCAAAATCATTATTTGTACTTAGTTCACTTTCTGCATTAGAACTTATTCCGTTAATTTTGGATATATTATTTTTTAGATTTTCTATATTAATACTAATGAATGATTCCTCAAAGCTTCTTCCATGATAATTACCTTCCTTTAATTGAAACGCAAGTTTTATTTTTGATTTTTCTTGATGGTGTCCATCCGTTTTTAATTTTTCAAACCAAGAATTCCATTTATCTACTTCTCTATATTTTGGAGCACTATAAAAATGCTTTATAGTTGCATTACTGATATGAGTTGCATTTTTAACATACTCAGACTCGTATTTACTGTCACTATTTTTTTTTGTTGTGTCAATGTCAGTTATGATTAAAGCTTTAATTCCTAAAAATTCAATGAAATGACTGAATGCTTTAGCGTTTGCTCCAATCTCAATGATTGAAATGTTTTGAGAGGATAATTTTATTTTATTTGTCTCATTTTTATCAAATTCTTTTATGAAATATGGTAACAACAATTTTTCTGTTAGACCTTCAATAAAAATTATTTTCTCAGCAAAAAATAATTCTGCTGAAGCAATAGATAAGTATTGATTCAAGAATTTGAATTCGTCTTCCTCACCTTTATAATGTTCTTGTAGTTCTGTATAAAAATTTTTCACAATAACATTTCTGTTTTCTGTGTCATGATGAAAATATCTGATGTCTTTAAAATTGCTGTTTTTAACAATATGAGAAGAATGTGTAGTTATAAAGGTTTGAAGGTTTGGTATACCTAATAACATTGTTCTAACTTTTTCAATAAAAATGGATTGCATTTGCGGATGAGTATGTGCTTCTGGTTCTTCTATAAATAATAAATTTATATCTTGATTACCTTCAATTAAGAATTCTTTCTTTATTTCTAATTGTAATAATAAATAAAGAATATTCATATAGCCTAGACCATTTAAATGCTCTGGTAGCGAACTGTCTTCTGAACCATATACAATTTTAGAATGATTAGAAATTATTTCTTTAGATTCTAGATTAGAAACAATTCTTATTTCGTCCATATCTAAGAAGGCTTTTGATTTATTTAAAAAGCCATTAAAAAAGTCTTTATATTTTTTTTCAAGTGTTTTATCCATTTCTAACATTGAAGCATTGATATTGTCTAAATCATTAGTAGATAATTGGTTTTCTGTTTTTTTATTAAAATATGATGTAGTTAATGTAGAAAGTGCCTTTTTTGAATTTTCACCGGATTCTGAACTTGTTACACTTCTTTTAGCATGGATAACTTGATAGTTTATAAGTCTTTCAATTGATTTTTTATCTTTTTCAATTAGTTTAGCTCTATTTTTTGTCTTTAAATTATCATAATTGTCAAATGTGTAAATTTTGCTTATTAAATATTCGTTCAGATGTTTTTTTATAAATCTTTTCTTGTTTTCTGATTTAACACCGGCTAATTCATTAAGTAATTTTTTTTTATCAATAAAACATTCAAAAAGAATATGAACTTTGCTTTCGGTTGGGTCAAGGTCTAGTATGAATTCTGAAATATTTTCTAAATTATCTTTCTCAGAATAAGTGATTTCGATTATGAGCTTAATAGAAACTTCATTAATATCTGTGTCTTCATTTATATCAAAAAGGTTCTTTCTGAGTGCTACCGGAAAATCATCAAAATTAAAGCTAGATGTGTTTTTTAGAAACTTATCAAAGAGCATTATAAAGGAAGTTTTTCCACTATTATTTCTTCCTATTAGTATTGAAAGGTCTTTTTCTTTTTGGTCTTCTAAGTCTAGTATAGTGTTTTGTAATAGTCTGAAATTCTTAACTTCTATTTTGGTTATTTTCATTTTTATTTTCTTTTTCTTTTTCTTTTTCTTTTTCTTTTTCTTTTTCCTTTCTTTTAAATTACTTTAATTTGTGTCTACGGTATAATTTTGTGGTTAATGAAAGGTAATTAGTTTTTTAATTCAGGTATAACAAAATGCAAATTTTCATATTAGTTATAGCTTTAAATTAACCAAGGTTTGGTTTTAAGCACAGTGGCTGTATCAATAGGTATTTCTATGTTATGACTTTAAGTAATCCTTTCAGCTTGGCTAATAATTCATCAAATGTTAGAATCTCTACATTTTTTTGGTTTGAACGGAGTAATTCAAAACACTTATTTTGATGTTCATCTAAATTACTTTTTAAACCAATAACTAAAACGGCTTTAGGGTCAATTATTCTTTCTTTACTCCCAAAATCTTCCAAAAATACCTTTTTTTGATCTAGACATTGACTTATTCCTCCGGATAAATCATCAGAGTAGGCAAATACATCAGGTTTCCTGTAAGGACTGTTTTTTAGAAGAGTTTTTTTATGTGTCTTTATTTCTAATAAAGCAAAGTTATCTTGAAATCCATTTTGAAACAAGAAGTCAACAACTCTCCCTTCCTTGTTTTGTAATGTTTTACCTCCAACATAAGCTTCTTGTTCTCTAAGTATGACGTCAAAAGGAAATAAATGATTTAGTATCCATGTATTCTTTCCAAAAAAGTTTTGCCATTGTTTTTCATTGTCAACAGTGGATGTCATTAATTTTTCAAAATTTTTAATAATGTCTTCAATAAATACTTTATTTATTTTATCTCTTGTTTTTATAAAGTTTGAAGTTATCGATATTTTACTTGCTGGTGCAGTTTCCATTACAATATTTAGCGATTCTACATCTGCTTTTGTAACTTTTTCAAAAGAGTCAAATTTCTTAAGAAAAGAATCTAATTGACCAGCGTTTAAATAAGTTTTAACTTTGTCTAATTTTGAAGTTATCCTAGAAAGTTCGTTGTTTATTATCAGTTTACGTGATTTATCGTACCAACGTTTTTCTGTTGCTATTTTTTTTAGTATTGGTTCTAAATCTGACCAATTGAGTGTAATAGTACTATCTGTAAAGCGATTACGAATGTTAACACCTATTGTGATTTTTTTTACTTCTTTAAATTTAGGGTAGATATATTGAAAAAACTGCCTGATTCTTAAGGTTGATAAGCCATATCTCCCAGTAGTTTTAATATCTTTAGGTATTTTTGAAATATCATCCCATCCTTTTAATTCAATAGTTTGTATACGTTTAGGCTTTACACTTTCATTTGTAGGATCTACCGAATATGGATAAAAAATTATTCTTTTTTCGATTTTAAATATTTCTTTAGTTTTAAATACTGCTTTTTCTTCACTATTACAATAATGAAAAACAGATTTATTTGAACTTTCGGATGTTAAATTTTCTTCACTTGGTTTGTATTTTATCATATTACGCTTGTGATTTTATGTTAATGTCAACAACTGATTCTAGATTTATTTACTTTGTAATTTGTTTATTGATTATTCAAATCCTGCATTTGTGGAATTACTAACTGAATAGTGTTTGTGTTGTTTTAATTGTTTAAGCAATTTTTGGTATTTGTTTTTGAATAAGTACTAACAAAATATTGTTATGTTATTAATTGGCACTTAAATTCTGTACTTGTTATCTAAATATGTATCGTTGAAATAGTTTCGAATATTTTCATCAGTGGATTCATAAATTATTACGTTGTTATCTAAATTATATAATATGTATTTATAATCCCTATCAATTTGACTAAGATATGAATGTAAATCTATCTCTTCCTTGATATAGAGAATTCTATAATCAATTGTTTTAAACTCTTCTGTATATTCTTTATCAATCATAATGTAAATTTTTATTGAATTATCCAACCCAATAAATCAAATTCCTTAACACACTACTAACTAGAGGTTACTAGTTATAAATAAGGACTCAAAATCATAGGATCTTCTCAAATCTAGCTTAAAAAACGGCAAAACAAAACTAAAATGAACTGATTGTTGTCAGTTATGATAATTAGGGGTATTCGCTCCTGAAAAAAGGGGTAAACACCCCTAAAATTTAGGGGCGTTTTATTTGGTGTGTTAAAGTTTTAATTTTGAACATCAACTCACGAATAATTAGGAAGTAGAGTCATTTAATAAGTGAGGGGCGAGTCCTGTTAATTTAGAAGAATGAAGCCATGAAAAATTAAATTAAATTTACTACTTTTAGGCAGTACCATAAATTAACCCCTATTAAAATTTACATTATGAAACGAATTCTTGTTTTACTGACCCTTATCGCCACCCTAGTCGGTTGTGGTGACAATCGCAATGACGCTGGACAAATTATGGTCGATCCCGGCTTTAGTAATTATGTGAATGCATTTACGTCTGGCGTGATGTCCAATAGTGACAACATTAAAGTGGAATTATTACAACCCATTGCTACGGCAGTAGCCGGTGAACCATTAGCAGAATCTGTATTTACGTTTAGTCCAACTATTGAAGGGCAAGCGTATTGGTTAGATCAGCAAACGATTGAATTTAGACCCAATACCAGATTAAAGTCAGGACAAGGGTATGAAGCCACCTTTCATTTAGAAAAACTATTGGACGTAGAAGACCAATTTAAAAATATGGTGTTTGGTTTTATGACTATGTATCAAAGTTTAACCGTAGACTTTCAAGGGATTAAACCAACAGATTTAAACGATTTTTCTAAGCAAGAGATTTTTGGAACCGTAAGAACAAGTGATGTTGTAGTACCTGCAGATTTAGAAGCCTGTTTTAAAGCAGAGCAAAATGGGAAAGCACTAAATATAGTATGGACGCATAAAAATGGATCAAAAACACATGGCTACACCATTACAAATGTAGTGAGAGGGAATAAAGAAAAATTTATTGAATTGGCATGGAATGGAGAGCCAATTGGTGTAGACATTGATGAAGATATGGATATTAGAATGCCACCTTTAGGTGAGTTTTCTGTTATTCAAGCGACTACAGTACGTGAGCCAGGTTTACATTTTTCTATTCAATTTTCAGATCCTGTAGATGGCGGACAAGATTTAAACGGTTTAATTTATTTAAAGTCTGGTCATGAGATGCGTTTAAGTGTGTCTCAAAATGAAGTAAAAGCTTATCCTGTTGGTAAATTAGACAGTGAAGAAATCATTATAGTGGATCAAAGTGTGTTGAATACCAAAGGTAATACCTTAATAGAAGGCTTTGAAAAAGACGTGCAATTTAATTTAGAAAAACCAGCCGTTGAGTTAATTGGAGAAGGCGTGATTATGCCCTCAAATGGAGAATTAGATTTTCCGTTTAAAGCTATTAATTTAAAAGCCGTAAATATTCGTGTCTTACAGATTTATGAAAATAACATCAGCCAATTTTTTCAAGACAACCAACACAATGGGTCGTCTAATATTACCAGAGTAGGGCGTATGGTCTATGACGGAACGGTAGATTTGGTGTCAGACGAACCGATTGATTATGGCGTATGGAATAATTTTAAAGTAGACTTAAACCGATTAATTGAAACCGAACCGGGTGCTATTTACAGAGTGATGATGTCTTTTGAGCGTTACCAATCGTTATATCCGTGTGGCGACAGTACAGGTGTTGCTAAACCTATGCAACGAAAAGAATTAAATTTTGATTCAGGCGATTATTATTTTGATTCTAACGAATGGTTTGAAGGGTGGTCTGATTATGAAAATAGAGATAATCCCTGTTCAGATTCCTATTATAAATATTACGAACGTCAAGTGAGCAGAAATGTATTTGCCAGTAATTTTGGAATCATGGCCAAAGAAGGAGCTGATAATGAATTTGATGTGGTGATTACAGATTTAAGATCAACAGATGCCGTGAGTGGGGTAACGATTGAAGCGTATGATTTTCAAAATCAATTAATAGGGAGTAACAGTACAGATGGAGATGGATTTGTGCGTTTTAAAACCCAACATAAGCCGTATTTATTAATGGCTAAAAAAGGAAAACAACGCGGCTATTTAAGGGTCGATAACAGTTCGGCTTTGTCGTTAAGTTTATATGAAGTGGGCGGTTCTGAAATTAAAAAAGGAATTAAAGGGTATATCTATGGGGAGCGTGGCGTTTGGCGTCCGGGTGATTCTTTATTTATGACCTTTGTGTTGGAAGATAAGTTGAATACCTTACCAGAAACGCATCCTATTATTATGGAGTTGTATGACCCTATGGGGAAATTGTACAAAAAGCAAGTGTCTACAACAGGTGTGAAAGGCATGTATGCGTTTAAATTTAAGACCACTGAAAAATCACCAACAGGGACATGGCGTGTGAAGGCCATTGTTGGTAATTCAACATTTGAAAAAGCAGTGAAGATAGAAACCATTAAACCGAACCGTATTAAATTGGCCTTTGATTTACCAGATGTTATTTCTAGTGAGCAAACTATTTCTACCAAATTAACAGGAATGTGGTTATATGGTTCACCAGCGGCTGGACTTAAAACCAGAGTGGAAATGGATGTCACTAATATGAAAACCGCCTTTAAAAGCTATGAAAATTATCAATTTGACGACCGTTCTAATCAGTTTGAAATGGAAGAGCCTATCATTAGCGAAGGGAAAACGTCTGCCACGGGAGAAGTAAATCTTAAGTTTAATTGGCGTAAACCGTCTAAAACTCCAGGGATGTTAAAGGTTAAATTTAAGACTAAAATTTTTGAAAAAGGTGGCGATTTCAGTCAAGACTATTTATCAAAAAAATATTCACCTTATGAAAGTTATGTGGGGGTAAAATTACCAGGCGGTCAAAACTGGAATAAAGCCTTAGATACAGAAAAACGTCATGGTATTTCAATTGTAGCGGTAACTGAAAACGGAAAACCAATTGATAAAAAAGTAAAAGTAGAATTATACAAAGTATCTTACAATTGGTGGTGGGAAGGAGATGGCGCAGATGAATTGACGCGTTACATTAACCGTCAATCAGACGACTTAGTACAAACCGATTATTTCACAGTGACGAATGGAAAAGCAATGTATGACCTTAGCTTCCCAGACAGAGGGTGGGGAAAATATATGTTAAGAGTCGTTGATTTAGAATCTGGACACAGTACCATGGAAGAGTTTTATGCAGACTATTCAGGGTGGTATAGTGACATGGACGGCAATACAGAAGCAGCCTCTATGTTAAATTTAGAATTAGACAAAGCCGAATACAAAGTAGGAGAATCTGCTGAAATTACAGTACCTTCTGGTGGATTAGGAAAACTATATGTGACCGTAGAAAAAGGAGATCATGTGATTAAACAATTCTGGGTAGACGCCACTAAAGGAAGTACTAAATTTAAAGTCGACTTAGAAAAAGACATGGCGCCTAATGTGTATGTTAATGTGGTGTTGATTCAACCACATGGTCAAACTGAAAATTCGTTACCGATTAGAATGTATGGCGTCACACCATTATATGTGAGTGATCCTGAAACGCATTTAAGTCCGGTCATTACGAGTCCTAAAACAGTACAACCAGAAACTAAATTTAAAGTAAAAGTCAAAGAGAAAAATGGGCAAGACATGGCGTATTCTTTAGCCGTGGTAGATGAAGGTTTATTATCATTAACGCGTTTTAAAACACCAAATCCGTGGTCTACGTTTTATGCAAAAGAAGCTTTGGGTGTGCGTAGTTGGGATATGTATAAATATGTGATTAGTGCACAAACTGGAAAAATGACTGCTTTATTAGCCGTGGGTGGTGATGAAGGTTTAGTGTATAAAGCAGATGCGACTGCGAATCGATTCAAATCAGTTGTGCAATACCTTGGACCATTTTATTTAGATGGTGGAGATGAAAACACACACGATATTAAAATTCCAAATTACATTGGTGCAGTGCGTGTGATGGTAGTTGGTGCACATGAAGGGGCTTACGGTTCGGCCGAGCAAGAAATTCAAGTGAAAAAACCACTAATGGTGCAAACGACTTTACCACGTGTGTTAGGGCCTTCAGAAAAAGTGATGATTCCTGTGAATGTCATTTCAATGAGTTCTAAAATTAAAACCGTAAACGTTAAAGTGACGACTAATAATTTATTGATTGCCAATGGCTCAAAAACACAAACCGTAACCTTTAGTAAAAAAGGAGATAAAACGATTTACTTTGATTTTAATGTCGCTCGTAAATTAGGTGTGGCTAAGTTCAAAGTGGAAGTGAGTTCTGGTAAAGAAAAAGCGTATGAAGAAATTGAAATTTTAGTACGTCCTTCTAATCCTGTGATTGAAGAATCTGAATTTGCTATGGTAGACGGAAATACGTCTTGGAATTATAACTATACATCATTTGGAATTACAGGAACAAATACAGCTAAACTGCAAATTTCTCAAATTCCAGATTTAAATTTAGAAAAGCAATTGGGCTATTTAATTCGTTACCCGCATGGGTGTATTGAACAAACGACTTCAGCTGTGTTTCCACAACTCTATTTAGGGTCATTTGTGAATTTAACGTCTACTGAAAAAGAAAAAATTGATGGTAATATTTTAGCCGCATTAGAAAAGTACAGGACCTTCCAAAATTCAAAAGGAGGCTTCTCGTATTGGCCAAATGGAAATTCACGTGCCAGTGAATGGGGAACTAATTATGCCGGTCACTTTATGTTAGAAGCCAAAGCAAAAGGCTATGATATTCCTTCGGGGATGCTAAAATCGTGGTTAAAATTCCAAAAAGGAGCCGCTACACAATGGAATAGAAACACTTATTTTGATTGGGGACGCTACCAAGGCGATTTAGCACAAGCCTATCGTTTATATACCTTAGCCTTGGCCGGTAAACCAGAAGTAGGTGCTATGAACCGTTTAAAAAATGACGCCAGTTTAAGTAATACAGCCGCTTGGCGTTTAGCCGCTGCGTATGCGATTATTGGACGTGAAAATGCCGCCGCAGAATTAGCTAAACGCGATTATGTTATGCCGTCTTACCGTGATATGGGCTATTCGTATGGCTCAAGTTTAAGAGATCAAGCTATGATTTTAGAAACTATGATTTATTTAAAAGATAAAATCAGAGCAGGCGAATTGGTGTTAGATGTCGCTCAACAATTAAATACGGGTTGGCACAGTACACAAACTAGAGCGTATGCGTTATTGGCCATTGGTAAAAGTATTGGATCAGGAAGTGGGTCTACAGATTTAAATTGTTCGGTGACCATAAATGGAAAAACACAGCAAATTAATTCGGATTTACCGCTATACCAAATAGACATCAGTGAAGACCAATTAAAATCAGGTGCGGTGTCTCTTAAAAATAGTAGTGATAGACCTTTATTTGTGAGTTTCGCTCAAGCAGGAATTCCAACCGAGAATAAAATTGTAAGTGCAGAAAAGGACCTTCAAATGACGATTGAATATGTAGACATGCAAGGCGCGATTATAGATGTGTCTCGTTTAACGCAAGGGCAAGATTTTAAAGCCATTGTCAAAGTCACGCATCCAGGCGTTAGAAAAGCGTATAAAGAAGTGGCGTTGAATCAGATTTTCCCTTCAGGTTGGCAAATTATTAATTCTAGAGTCACTGACGATTTCCAAAGTAATGGGCAATTAGATTATCAAGACTTTAGAGACGACCGTGTGTATTCCTACTTTAATTTGGATAGTAGAGAAACGGTGAAAATTGAGGTGTTATTAAATGCGACTTTCTTAGGTCACTTTTATCAACCAGCTATATTCTGTGCCCCAATGTATGACGAGCGTATTTCATCAATTAAAGCAGGTGGCTGGGTAGACGTAGTGAAGTAATGAAATGGTTACGGTTAAATAAGCGAAAACTGATAGGACTCTTTCTATTCGGTGTGTTCTTTTATTGGAGTTTTCCCAATCAATTGTTTAATGCGCCGTATTCCACCATTTTAAATGACGAAAAAGGAGACTTACTCTCCGCTAAAATTGCAAAAGACGGCCAATGGCGCTTCCCTGATTTGGACAGTGTACCGTTGGCTTTGGAACAGTGTATTTTACATTTTGAAGACGAATACTTTTATGCCCATCCAGGCGTTAATCCTGTGTCTATTGGTAGAGCAATAAAACAAAACTTGACCTCTGCCAAGCGAATTAGTGGCGGGAGTACCATCACTATGCAAGTCTTAAGAATGTCAAGGCACAATCCATCCCGAACGTATTGGGAAAAGGTGAAGGAAATGTATCTGTCCGTGCGAATGGAATTCAGTTATTCTAAACAGGAGATTTTAAACCTTTATGTATCTCATGCCCCTTATGGAGGAAATGTAGTAGGGGCGGAAGCGGCATCATGGCGTTATTTTAACCGACCGTTAACTCAATTGTCTTGGGCAGAATATGCTACTTTGGCGGTTTTACCCAATGCCCCATCTTTAATTCGCCCAGGGAAAAATAGTGGGAAATTAAAATCAAAACGTGACCGTTTATTACACAAATTAATGGTGAAGGAAATCATTGATTCCTCTACTTATGTCCTATCTTTATTAGAACCATTACCCGAAAAACCGAATGCCTTACCATCCAATGCCTATCATTTATTAGAATACATTTCAAAACAAGGCGGAGAAGGACAAAAAAATGCCTCTACCATTGACGGAGAATTACAACGCAAAGCAACCGAAAGTTTAAATGGTTATGTGAAACACCTTCAAGAAAACAACATTAATAATGCTTCTGCTTTAATCATTGACGTAGAAACGGGTGATGTAAAAGCGTATGTGGGTAATGCCAACTTTAAAGGCGCTAATGCCGCTTATGTAGATTTAATTCAATCCAGACGGAGTTCGGGCAGTATTTTAAAACCATTTTTATATGCCAGTGCGGTAGAAGATGGAGTGATTCATCCCAGTACATTATTGAGAGATGTTCCGATTTCAATTAATGGCTTTTCCCCCTCTAATTTTGATAAAAAATATGAAGGTGTCGTCACTGCCGAAAAAGCCTTGGCTAGATCATTAAATGTGCCCGCTACTAATTTATTAAAAGAATACGGTATGGTTCGCTTTTACGAACAACTGCAAAGTTTAGGCTTTTCTACCATTAACCGTTCAGCTGACAATTATGGGTTGACTTTAATTCTAGGAGGCGCTGAGGTATCGCTTTGGGATGTAGCCAAAGCGTATGCCAATCAAGCTAGAAAATTAAACGCCTTTTATAAAGACAATGATCAAATCAGAACAGGGTTGAGGTTGATCCAAGACACTGAATTGCCAAACACAGCCACTACTTACGACTATGGGGCGTGGTGGTTAATCTCAAAAGCCTTACAAGAAGTCCAACGCCCAGGAATTGAAGGCGGTTGGAGAAAATATTCTTCTTCCCGACAAGTGGCATGGAAAACAGGCACTAGTTTTGGATTCAGAGATGCCTGGGCAGTGGGGTATGATGCTAAATATGTGGTAGCCGTTTGGGTAGGTAATGCCCAAGGCGAAGGTCGCCCCGGTTTAACGGGTGTGTCAACAGCAGCGCCATTAATGTTCAATTTATTTCAGCACCTCCCAGACCAAGGGTGGTTTCAAAAACCAGAAACCAATTTAAAAGTAATCACCTTATGTAAAACCTCAGGCTTAGCCCCAACTCCAAATTGTCCTACGGTTGAGGTGGAAGCCGCTCAAAATAGTAAAATGTTAGCCGCTTGTACCTACCATCAAATGGTACATTTAAACTCAGACAATCAACAGGTCTACAAAGGCTGTATTTCAGACTCCGAAATCACAGATTCCAGTTGGTTTGTGTTAGACCCAATCGTCAGTCATTACTATAAACGAAAACACCCCACCTATTATAATGTTCCCCCCTTTTCAAAAGACTGTCAGCAAAGCGATCAAGCCATTTTAGCCATCATCTATCCTCAAAATCACACAGAAGTCATCATCCCCAAAAACTTTGACGGCCAATTTGAAAAGGTAATCGTAGAAGCGACTCACAATACAGAAGCCGCTAAACTGTTTTGGCATTTAGACAACACCTATGTTGGAGAAACTACTGGTAAACATGAATTGGCTCTAGTCATTACACCCGGTCAACATCAGTTGTCAATTTTAGATGAACAAGGTAATCAGGTTATGGTGGAATTTGTGGGGCATTAGGTTGGTTGCCATTCTATTTTTTATTCCTGTGACGATTAAATCCCTCATTTCGATAAAAACTCAATGCACCGCACGTTCTCCCTTAAAAGGGAGAGGCTGTGGTAGAATTTTGGCTTTCGCCAAATTAAAAATTTTCATCTTTATTCTTTTCACCAGTCTCTGTATACTTTTCAAACGAATACTTCAACCACAGCCTCCCTCTTATAAAGAGGGAAAGAGGGTGATTAAATACAGCGGGTAAACCAAAAGAAACTAGACATCCAAACCAAACACTTGTATCTTAATTTTGTAACCCGTGACGATCAAATCCCTCATTTCGATAAAAACTCAATGCACCGCACGTTCTCCCTTAAAAGGGAGAGGCTGTGGTAGAATTTTGGCTTTCGCCAAATTAAATATTTTCATCTTTATTCTTTTCGTGTAATGTTCTTGTATCTTTTTCAAACGAAACACTTCAGTCTCGGCCTCCCTCTTATAAAGAGGGAACGCGGGTGATTAAATACAGCGGGTAAACCAAAAGAAACTAGACATCCAAACCAAACACTTGTATCTTAATTTTGTAACCTGTGACGATTAAATCCCTCATTTCGATAAAAACTCAATGCACCGCACGTTCTCCCTTAAAAGGGAGAGGCTGCGGTAGGTTTTTGGGGTTCGCCAAATTAAATATTTTCATCTTTATTCTTTTCGTGTAATGTTCTTGTATCTTTTTCAAAAGAAAGACTTCAGTCTCGCCCTCCCTCTTATAAAGAGGGAAAGAGCGGTGTGTTGAGCTTGCCGAAATAGGTGATTAAATACGACAAGTAAACCAAAAGTAACTAGATATCTAAACAGCATATTTTAGTTTTGAGTTTAATTATCTCAATTTGCGATTATTAAGTGCTAGTAATACCTTATTTTTTTAACCAATTTTTGAATAGTTTCATTAAAATAGGTTGTGCAATATAAACCATTAGAATCACCAGAATAGAGGTGAGAATTAATTCAATTAGAACAGGATGTAGTTTTGTTTCTATTAATAGTGGTTTTAGTAAAGACATGATCGTAAAAACTAATGGAACAATGGCAATCCAAACTATGATTGCCATTTTCCATTTTTTAGGTTCCTTGTGATAAATCATTTTTATCTATCAGTTACTTTTTTATAATCAACTGTAATAGGAGATTCTAAAACGAATAGTTCACTTGGTTCAGAAGCATTTACGTTAAGTGTTGATAATCCACTTGTTTTAGTAAAGCTATCTTTTGACATTGTATTACCTTCAAGTTCAATCCGTCCTTCCATTAAATAAAAGGAATGAAAACTATTTAGGTCAAGTGTTAAGGTGTGATTGCCTATAGGTAGCTTATAGCGTTTTGCTGTAATACCAGGTGCATCAGTTTGAATAGGTGCATTTTCACCTACATAAGATTTTACTTCATAGCCATGTTCGTTTTTCCAATTAAAAGCATCAGCTTGATAATCTTTATAGTAAGGTGTTTTAGTCAATGCTGTGCTAAAATTTGGGTCAAACCAAATTTGAAATGCTCTTGACCCTTTCCAATATTTTTCAGAATGTTGTAATCCACTTCCAGCTTGAATATGTTGAACTGCGTCTGCTGGTAAAGGCGTCCATTTATTTGTTGCCGTATCAAAATGTTCTAATTCACCTTTAAAAACAAATGTTAGTATTTCAATACCTTCATGTGGGTGCATAGGGAAAGTACCTTCTTCTACAGCTTCTACATTTGCCCAATAGATAAGGTTTGAGTATAAAGGTTCTCCTGATAAAGGCTTGTTTTCATTAAGTTTTCCCCCAAAAAGAGATACGCCATGTTGTTGCTGTTTTGTTTTGATTTGTAATTTCATCTTTTTCTTTTTTTGTGAATTAAATAGACTTCCAAATGCCCAGTTACTAATACCAGAAATGATAATTAAAGAAGCGCTCAGTTTTAGAAATTTACTCCGTTTCATACTATTAATTTAGTTAGTGTATCTGTTATCTAATACTATAATTTATTATGGTACAAAAGTATAGCTTAGTTATAAGCATAACAAGACCAATAATTCGTTATAAACGACCAATAATTCGTGTTAAGTTGTTTTTTTAGATATAATAGGATTGTATTAAGACCTTTTACACGTTTATTGTGTAGGCTTATTTATGTTTAGAGCGAAATTTTAAAGGCGTCATATCTTTAATTTTTTTGAATAACCTTCCAAAATGGGAGGGAGTATCAAAATATAAGTGATTAGCAATTTCTTTTACACTTAAATCAGAATAAACTAGCAAATATTCAGCTTCATGAATTATTCTTTCATGAATATAGTAGAGTGCAGTTTGTCCAGTTAATTTTTTAATGGTTTCACTTAAATGTTTTGAGGTAATATTCAAAATTTCAGCATACTCTGATGTGCTTTTTTTCAATTGAAAATGTGCTTCAATTAATTTTTTAAAAGTACTAAATATTTCTTCTTGACGATTGGATTTCTTGTTGACTGAAAACTCATTACTAACCTCACGTTTTATAAACCAAAGTAAATTTATAAGCGAAGTGTTTATAATTTCATGATGATACTTTTTCTTTTTGTCAAGCTCTTCATTCATTTGCATGAAGGATATGGTCCAAAATTCAAATTCTTTATTTGATAAGGTAATGTTGGTACATCTGTCCGTATTAAATAAGTTTTCTAAAACTTTAGTAGGCAGGTTAGAATAAGCAAGGTATGATTTTGTAAACAATAGGATGTAGATTTCAAAATCATCAGTGGCATTATCAAATGAATGAATCTGTCCAGGCAATATCATATGGACTGATTGCTCTGTTATTCTAAAACTGTGATTATTTATTCGTCTATCTGCACTTCCTTTTATACACAATGTAATTATGAAATGATCACACCTGATTGGAATGCCAACATTACCGACTCCATTATTGGAAAGAAGGGCAATTTCTGCAGACTTGACTTGATCTTTATAAAGGTCCATTCCAAACTTTGGTTTTGGAGCATGTAAACTTTTATAGATGTCTAGACTTTTAGAAATGGATAAAAATGGGATGTTATATTCTTTAGGTGTAGGAATAAGATTTAGTTTTTAATTTAAAGATACATTTATTATTTTAAATACATCTTAACAAACCTAAAACGGTTAGTGAAATCAATTTTCAGCATGCTATTCTTGTTGCAACCAATTCCACTTATTGTCTTTCCAAAATATAAATCCACCTCCACATGATTCTGAAGCATGAGCATAAATAGCATCATAATTTAAAACAACTCTTTCATCAAAAGGTACCTCTTCAAGGTCTCTAAAATCATCCACATAATTCGACCAAAGTGTATCACCACTAGGAACTGATTTAAAAATACCAATCCAACTGTAATCATCCCGTTTTAAGTTATCTTCAGTATCTCCAATAAATTTAATAAGCGTATCGGTACCATAATCAATAATGCCAATGTGTATTAAATTGTTTTTCCTTACTAACACAGCAATATCATCCGTGTTATCTCCAAAAAAGTCTCCCTCTATTTGAGTTTGAGGTATATATTCATCTGTAATCAAAGTGTAATCATCAAATTCAGGGAATGGTGTCAAAATAGTAGGTTCTTCAAGTAGTGGCGTAGTAGAGGATGAAACTGTATCTACTAATTCTAATTTAGAATCTATTTTAATAGGTACTTTATTTTTAATGTCTACGGTTTGATTACTTATTGAGTCACACCCTATGATAAGAGTACAAATTAGGCTTAGGTTTAAAATAGTTTTCATTTAAATGTATTAATGTACGAGTTTGTTCAAACCAAAGATAATTAGTTACGTTCTATTGGCAAAATATAAAACTGAATATCAGCTTTTTATTCAAAATTAATAATTGATGTGACTCTCTTGTTCGTCATTTCCGAAAAATTCTGTCATCATTTTCAATGATAATCGTCCATGTTCATTTCTATTTAAGTCAATTTTGTACTGAAGATAATAGAAACATAACGTTTTTGTGTCTTATATCATTTTACGCAGTGGGTGAATTATAAAAAAGCACCTAATTCATTGATAGAATTAGGTGCTGTCGTACTATTATAAATTGGTGCTTAATTTCACTTAGTTTTGTTTTGGTGGAACCATTCACTTCTTTTAAAATAGGCTGCTGCTACTGTTAAGAGAACAAATACAATTTGGGGAATGTAATTATCTCCATGTTGCATGTGTGCAGAAATAGTACCACCTAAAAAGACTAAGGTGGATATGAAACCTAAAGTGAACGTTTTAGGAAGTGCAAATAACAGTCCAGATAGAAGTGCAATAGCACCTAATAAATGGATGTTTTCAGCATAATGAGGATTCAATTCTATAAGCATGTTTTTGTATGGTTTATAGCTAATTAATTTTAAAATTCCACTACTAATTAAGGTGATGGAAATAAAGTAATTCATACTGTTACCTATGATGTTTTTTGTTTTAATATTTTTCATTTGTTATTGTTTTGATTTAAATGTATACCCAATATGCAACGTAGCAAACATTGTGATAGGGGCGATATCATATTCTAATGTTTTAAGGGTATTCGTACCAGATAGTTTTGAGGTATAACCGATTCCTGCCCATGGTTTTATGTATAGGTTATTTTTAAATGGTTTTAAGGTGTATCCTAAATATCCCATAGCTAGAATGTTTTCGAATTTTTCATTTCCAGCCGCTGTGCTGTTTTCAATCTTGAATTGTTGGATACCAATTTGAGTACCTACAAACCATTTCTGATTCACTTCAGCGAAATGGTATTCTCCAAATAGACTGTAGCCTTGATTTATTCTTACATCCCACTGCTTATTTTTGTTTTTTTTGTTAAAATTGACTAGTGCATCTGGCATATCCATGGCATATGTTCCAAGGCCTACTAAGAGGTGTTGAGAGTTCTTAGGCTGTACACGTAGATGTAAACTGTAACCTTTAAAGACAAACGTGATTGGGTCTATTTCAATACTAAGTTTTGTTTTGTTTACATTGTTGGCATCTTGTGCGTTGGATTGAGAGCTAAGTGTAAGCGCACAAATGGCTGTTATAATTACTGTTTTTAAATGTTTCATTTTTTTTGTTTAATTATTATACGGTATATGGATTATGTTTAGTTTAGTTTAAAAAAATATCAATTGTCCATTTCAATCAATAGTATGTTGTATTAATTAGTTTTTATTCTCGATAATTTGTTATACGAGATATTTATTATATTTAGTTAAGGTAAAAAATATTATTCGCCCATTTCGATTAATATTTGTTCTATTGTTTTTTGATTTAAGATTTTTTTCATTTCAGTTTCAGCGTTATTTAATAAGGTCGAAATTGATTTTTGAGCATTATTTGGTCTTTTTCCTTCTGCCATGATGTTAAATGATGTTTGGAAAAGCGGTTTACCAGTTTCCATGGCTGTTAGTACATCTAATATTGTTATTTGTGCTGGTGTTTTCATCAACCTAATACCACCTTGTTTTCCTTCTTTAGTTTCTATTATTCCAACGACCGAGAGGTTCTTCAAAATTTTAACCAAGGTAGGTTTCGGTATGTTAAGTACTTCAGATATAGATTTAGTAGATAAAAATTCATACTGACCTTGTCTAATTTTATCAGAGATAAATATGACAACTAGAACTGCTTTAGAAAATGACAATGAATAACTCATACTTGATATACTTTATATTTCGTATGCAAATATAGGTAAGTAATTTACATTAGCAAATATTATGAAGAATAATTTAAATAATTCTTTCAAGTCGTGGTTTTATATTCGCTAATTAATCAATAAGTTTTTCTTATGTTTTATGTTTAAAAGCGTAGAGTTTTTACATCTTCACCAATTTACAACACACAATCCACAGCCGCTTCAATTTGGACTTGCGCCATATCTAAAAGGTGTTTGTGAGGTAGTTTTGGTTTTAAAATAGATAATTCCGTACACCCTAATACCACAGGAGCAGTTTTAGAATATTTTTCAATTAATGAATGGTAGTTGTCAATTAAGTCTTTAGGTTCGGTTTTATTATAGACCTGTTTGCGAACATCATCAATAGACGACATATCTTCTAGAGAGGGAAGGATTACTTGTATGCCATTTGAATTAAGAATAGAACGAATGTAGGTAGATTCCATACTATGCGTAGAACCAAATAAAACCACAGTGTCCCAATTAAATTGTTTGATTTTTGAAACGGTTAAATGAATGGGGTGTAGAATATGTTTTGAAATATTAAGGCGGTCAATGGTTTCGTGAAGGGTGATGTTAGGAATTAATAGATATTCACCTTCCATTTTTTCAAGGTCAGTAATATACTGTTGAGTAATTTTTTCAAGCGGTTTTGAAGGATGAGGTAAAAGGGAATTGATTCCGTCAAAATTGGTGTTTAATAGTGTAAAAGGACAAGTACTATAGCCTCCTTTTTTCTTTAGGTATAGTTTGTTTAATTCAGCCAAATAAAATAAGGTACTACGGCTGCCTAACCCTAATATAGAGAGTGTTTTTTTTTCCATTGTCTTAATGTCGAGTAAATATATAGTTTGCAAAATATGCTTTACTATCCATTATTTTAATGTCCAATTTAAAATCAGTATTGGCAATTATTTGCTGTATCAGTTGGTCATTATATTTTCTGGATACTTCTGTGTGAATTTTTTCACCTGCCTTAAATTCAAATGATTTTTCTATTCCTTTTATTTCTACGTTCTGTTGAATAGAACTGACAATATAACTTTTTGCAATTCCTTCTGTTTCGTTATATTCAGGTTGATGTGAAAATTGATTGATGTTGAAATTAGCATCTAATTCATCATTAATTCTTTCCAATAAGTTAAGATTAAATTGTGCAGTAATTCCTTTACTGTCATTGTATGCCGGTAAAACAATTTCGATTGATTTTATTAAATCAACTCCTAATAATAGTTTGTCTCCTTTTTGAAGGTTTGACCCTAATTTATAGATGAATTCTGTTGCCAAGTCATCCGTCATATTGCCAATGTTAGAGCCTAGAAATAAAATAATTTTTGGTAATTTACTTTCTTTTAATGAAGCTAGAACTTCAAAGTAATCACCTTGTTTCTTTTTTACCGTCACATTTGGTAATTCAGAGTTAAGATCTTTCTCTAATAAATTTAAAGCATTTATAGAAATATCAATAGGAAGATAATCAAATTGATACTTTTGAGTATCTAAGGACTTTAGTAGCTCTTTAGTTTTCAAACCATCACCAGCGCCAAGTTCTATTAATTCAAAATGTGTATTCGTCTGTACGTCAAATGAAGCGATAAGTTGTTGCGTTTTATTTTGAAAAATATCTAATTCACTACGCGTCAAATAATATTCGGGTAGGTTCATTATTTCCACAAAAAGCGCATCACCTTTTTTATTATAAAAATATTTAGATGGAAGCGTTTTAGGGCTTGAATTAAGTCCTTTTGCCACGTCTTGTTTAAATGTCTTGTTCATATCTATTTTGCTAATCGTATTCCTGTAAATTGCCATCTTTCCGTTGGGTTAAAAAAGTTACGGTAAGTCGGTCTACTATGATCTAATGAAGTCGCAACTGAACTACCTCTTAATACCATTTTATTACTCATAAATTTTCCATTGTATTCACCAACTGCTCCATTCTCTTTCTTGAAATTAGGGTAGGGTAAATAAGCACTATTGGTCCATTCCCAACGTTTGCCCCAATCCAATTGTTTTGCGGCCACTTCCCATTCAAATTCAGTAGGTAATCTCATACCTTTCCATTCGGCATAAGCACTTGCTTCATAGTGATTGATGTGACTTAAAATAGCGTCTTTATCTATTTTTTGTAATCCTGAAAGGGTGTAGTAATGCCATTCTCCTTTTAATTTATGCCAGTACATTGGGGCTATGATGTTATTTGAATTCACCCATGACCAACCTTCATCCAACCAAAGGTTATGATCAGAGTACGCACCAGATTCCATAAATTCTATAAAATCACCATTGGTCACTAAATAATTATGTATTTCAAAGTCTTGAATATATGCTTTATGAACTCCTAATTCATTATCGTAACAAAATTCAGTTCCTTGGTAACCTATGTCGTAAATGCCGGCTGGTATTTTTATAAGTTCAGTACTTTGGTTTTTCTCTTTTATCAGGTTTAATTCTGAATTAAAAATTGGGAACAAAGGATTGTGCCCAAACATATATTTTATATCAGTAATTAACAACTCTTGATGCTGTTGTTCGTGATTAAGTCCAAGTGTAATCAAATCAATTAAGTTTTGATCCGTGTTATGTTTTAATAACTCTTGAATTTTAGAATCTACATAGTTACGGTAGTCATAAATGACATCCGTAGTTGGACGAGACATGTTCCCTCTGTTGGCTTGTAGTATTCTATCTCCTACATTATTATAATAACTATTAAAGAGGAAGCTAAAGTTTGGGTCAAACTCAATATAGTTTTCTATATAGTTTTTTAAAATGAATGTTTCAAAAAACCAAGTGGTATGTGCCAAATGCCATTTAGGTGGGCTTGCAAATTGTGCCACCTGTAAGGCATAATCTTCAATATGTAAATGACTACAAAATTCAGTGGTCTGTTGTCTAATTGCCGTGTATGTTTTACTTATATCCATTTAATAGTGATTTGCACGTTTACTTTTTTACGTAATTTAATGATTTTACTTTATCTAAAAGGTATTATTTAAATAAAATAAATAACACATCAATTACGTATTTGAATTATCATTAAGCATATTAATACATGGTGTTATTGTTTTTTGATATTTCCGGTATTTGTTGCATACTGTCCCAGTGTTCAACTATTTTCCCATGCGTATCAAATCTAAAAAAGTCCATAGTGATGTATTGATCATTTCCTGGCCAAACTTGATGAGTGTGTAATGCTACCAAATCGTCTTCAGCTATTGCTCTTACAAATTCAATTGTTTTTACAGGATATTCATCTTGCATTTTATTAAAATAATCAATGAAAGGTTGAGGACCATTACCTACTAAAGGATTGTGTTGTATATATTCACCTCCAACATATAGTTCTACTGCTTTGGTAGGGTTACCTTCATAAGATAATCTATAAAAGGCAATGGCATTTTTTTTATTTTCAGCTAAATTCATTAGTTCTGTATTTATTAAACAATACTACAAATTTAATTTTTTTTAAAGTGTCAATAATGATACAAATGAGCCGTTGAATGGTAAAAACGAGCCTTTGTTTAGGTAAATATGAAATCAGTTAATTTTTTTTAAAACCAAAAAAATGAACCTTTATGGGGTTCATTCTTTTACTTAAATCGATACTTCTTATTTTAGTTCTTCTTTACCGTTACTATGTAGTGCAAATCTTCCTTTATGTTTTGAGTGTGCTACTTCTGTTTCAGCCCAAGGCCAACCTCCAAATTGAGTTTTACCATACTCTTTCATGGTTTCTCTTATTTCTTCTTGCGTATTCATTACAAACGGCCCATGTTTAACTACTGGTTCACCAATTGGATTACCCTCAAGTATTAAAAAATAAGCGGGGTCATCATTATTCTTAATGGTAATATTTTCACCAGCCTCTAATTCTAGATATTGATCAGCTGCTATCGCTTGACCTTCTATAGTTATAGTTTGACCTTTATAAAAGAAGAGTGTTCTATTTGCTTTTTCACTCGTTTTTGGTAAGGTCCATATTGCTCCAGCTTCCATTTTTACAGTAAAAATACCAACAGCGTTAACCGGTTCATTTGCCCAAGAATTTGGGGTAGGTGCCAATGCGTTAGTTGTATTTATTTGACCTGCAATGACTTCAATAATTGTTACTTTATTCGACTCATCTTTATGGTTAATCACAGGAATGTCCTCATGCCATAACATTTTAAAATGTGGGTCTACCATTTTGGATACTTTTGGTAAGTTTAACCAGACCTGAAATATTTCCAATGGATTTGGTTTGTCTTCATTAATTAGTGGAAACATTTCAGAATGCTGAATACCCTTACCGGCCGTCATCCATTGTACATCTCCACTCATAAATCGTCCTGCAGCACCTAATGAATCAGAATGATCAACAACACCTTCTTTATTGATGGTAATCGTTTCGAATCCTCTATGTGGATGATAAGGAAAACCTGGCATATTTCTACCATGATACATTCGCCAACCGTCTTTTATAGAAAAATCCTGACCTATATTTCGACCACTTAAATGTTCAAGGTTAACCCCCATATTTGCGTTTCCTTGTGGGTATTCATCTCTGTGGTAGGCACAAAATAAAAATGGATCTTGTGTTTGCCATGGGAAACCTAATGGTTTTATACTTTTAATTGCTGAGGTTGTCATATATTTAGTTTTAGGGAATCCTTTTTTTGAAAGTAAAAGAATTCCAATTGTGGTGAGTGAAAGTTTTTTAATGAAATTAAGTCTATGCATTTTTTTTGTTTTTTTAAAAGATAAAGTACTTGAGGGGCAACTATTGATTTATTTTATCAATTCCGCTGTCGTTGCATTTTCAATGGTTATCAAAAGTGACCCTATTTGGATCATAAACCGTAGGCAATGCTTTAACACATACTACTGAATGACACACTGTTGATTCCCATTTTATGGTGATTTCACCATTTGTATATGCTTTAGTCATAAGTCTGAAATTTTATACAAAGTTCGTCACTTAATTGTTACTATGCATTCATCTACATTAAGAAATTGAAAAATATATTAATTTTTATTATCCTAAATAGTACCTTTCCTTTGTCGATTCTATTTTCTATACAATTATACAATTTTGTTCTCACAAAAAAAAACATATAATCTTCCTATTGTTGTTATTTTTAACCGAGTACGTCATTTTTTAAACTTTATTTGTTGGGGTAAAGTTCTTATGTCTATTCCAAATTAAACACTTCAGTCTTGCTTTTTTCTACTGAAATTTAGAGTAAAAGAACTACATCATTAATAGAAGTTCAAAAAAAAAGAGGAGACAATTGTCTCCTCTTTTTGATTAAGTTTAATGTATATTTTACATTTTAACTAGTTTTATTTGTTTAGTTTCTCCACCTTTTTGAAGACTCAATAAATAAATTCCTTTTTCTGTTGACTCTACTTCAATAAACGACATACCATCTTCTCTTCCTATAGTAAATGGAACTAATCTTCCCATTATGTTATATACATTGATATTCTCTCTGTCGTAGTCGTTAAGGTTAACATTCAAAAAGTAAGAACCATTAGATGGGTTTGGCCAAGCTTTTAAACTTTGCTTTTCAGTTGGAAAACTATGTTTATTACATCCTTTCAAAGTTACTTGGATACATATCTCTTCTTTACATGCTTTTGACCCATTACTAGCAACTGCTCTTAAACAAACTAAATAAGTTCCATTTCCAGGAAAAGAGTAGCTAGGGTTTTGAAGTGTACTTACAATAAGTCCATTAACTGTCCATTGCCAATTCGTAATATTATATCCCATGGCAGCTGTTGAAAGGTCTGTAAAGTTTAGCGTACAAGGGTTTTTCTTACTTGATGTATATGTAAATTCTGGTTTTACACCACAAGGTTCAGGTTTACAATTTTTCAACGTTACTTGGATACATACTTCTTCTTTACATGCTTTTGACCCGTTACTAGCAATTGCTCTTAAACAAACTAAATAAGTTCCATTTCCAGGAAAAGAGTAGCTAGGGTTTTGAAGTGTACTCACAATAAGTCCATTAACTGTCCATTGCCAATTCGTAATATTATATCCCATGGCAGCTGTTGAAAGGTCTGTAAAGTTTAGCGTACAAGGGTTTCCCTTACTTGATGTGTATATAAACTTTGGTTTTACACCACAAGGTCCAGGCTTACATCCTTTTATTGTAATTTCTTTACAAATCTTTTTGTAACATCCCACAAGTCCATTCTCTGCATATACAGTCAAACATATTACATAAACACCTGATCCACTATATGAATGTGTAGGATTTGGTAGTGTTGAAGTATTTGCTGAACCTGATGCAGGATCTCCAAAATCCCAAGAGTATCCTGTAATATTAACACCGACAGGAACGCTACTCGCATTTATAAAATCAATTGTACATGGGTCTTTAAATTTATAGTCATAATTTGGCTTTATCGAACAGGGTGTGGGTTTACATTCTTTAATGGTCACTTGTTTGCAAAGCTTTTCAAAGCAATCTACAGAACCATTGTTTCCATATACAGTCAAACATATTATATAAACGCCTGTTCCACTAAATGTATGAGTCGGGTTTTGTTGTGTTGATGTATTTGTAATTCCTGACGCAGGGTCTCCAAAGTCCCATAAATATCCTGTGATGGTAACACCTGTAGGTACGCTACTTGTACTAACGAAATTAATACTACATGAATTTTTAAAATTGGAAACAAAATTTGGCTGTATTGAACAAGGAATTGGGCCACATATCGGTAAGGCTTTACAAATTTGAACATTACATACTTCACCTAGGATACTGGTCATAACTATTTCTATGCATAAATCCGTTGCACCTGATGTTAATTCTGTAAAGTTTGCAGTAAATGAATTGTAACCTGGGGTTAGTACAGCTGGAATTCCTGAAATTATGCCACCGGGGGTTGTAGTCATCACAAAGTTTGCATTTGTTCCAAATGGATTAGTTAACCCGATATCAACTAAATAAGTTTGATTTCCATTTATAATTGCATCACACGTAATTGTTTTAATAAATGCTGAACCATTACAATTAGAAAGCGTGTCACAATTTTCAGTAACCGAAACTGTTACAGTGTCAGTACATCCATAGATAGAGTCAGTAACGATTGCAGTTACTGTTCCAGGGAGTGTCGACCAGTTGATATCAATATTATCAAGTCCATTTAATCCAAAAAATACTCCACCTACTGCACTCCAGTTATAAATTGCGCCAGTGGGTGCTCCAGAAACAGAATAATTACTAAGACCTCCAGCTGATAAGCAAACTGTTGTTGGGCCATTTACATTTACGTTTAGACCAGTAGTAACAGTTGTGATCACTGTAGCGACACAATTTGTATTTGGTTCTGAAGCAGTTAATGTTAATGTACCAGGAAGTGATGTCCAGTTAATGTCTACTGTGTTAAGTCCATTTAATCCAGAAATTGTTCCACCTGTTACACTCCAATTATAGATTACTCCAACAGGTGCACCTGCTGCAGAATAATTACTGAGTGCATTAGTTGGTAAGCACACTTTTAAAGGTCCATTTACATCTATATTTAGGCCAATAGTAATTGTTTTAGTAATTACCATTCCACCAGCATTTAGCGTGACTGTATAAATTCCAGGACCACTAAAAGTATGAGTTGGATTTTGAAGTATTGAAGTGTTTGAAGTAGTAGAAGCTGGATCTCCAAAGTCCCAACTGTAAGAAGAGGTACAAATGTCTGGAGAGAAATTGTAAATTAAACATGTACTAGTAGAAGAACATGTAAATGTATTACTATAAACATTAGCTGTATTGGCATCTATCATGTTGGGAAGTCCCCAATCTGCATGTATCCAATACCCAGAAGCTGCTGTATTTAAATTTGGACCATTTATATTATATACACAGGCATTAGGACTACTTACTGTAGCTAATACATTAGGTTGATGAATAACGGCAAGTTTTATGCCGCCAGGAGCAATGGCATAAATTTTACCATTTGGACCAATTTGCATGGCTTTTAAACTAGTAGGTGCCACTAGTACTTCAGTACTAGATGGAGAAGTAGCAGTTACATCATATTGGTACAATCCCCCCCCTAGTTTAGCAGTATATAATAGGTTAGAATTTGGACTAAATGAAGTACCATAAGCATAATGAGAGTTTAGTTGAGTTTCATTTGAAATGGTTCCTGTTGTTTTATTAAAGTCATACAGATAGGTTTGATTTGATGTAATAAATGTAGTCTTAACTAATTTTTCCCCATTCGGAGATGCTTCTAAAAACGAATAGTACCCATTAGAAGCTGTATTGTATTGACTATTAAATGTTAATCCTGAAGAATTTAATTCATAAACAAGTAAGTAACGTGTTCCAAACCTTTCGGCATGGCAAATAATCCAATAGCCATCACAAGATGCTATAGCAGTAATACCTTCTCCTGTAAGAAGAGCACCATCATCTCCGGTAATGTAACCAAAAGGAGGGATAATAGGGATATTTAATGTAGATGTAAGTGTTGCTGCCGTACCTGAAACTTGAACTTTACTATAACGGAATCCTTTATTTTTATAAATGTTGTTGTTTGGACCACCTCCAATTGTAGATGTTGTAAATAGATAATACTCATTAGTATTGCCTGGATTTGGTAGAATCATTGTTCCTCCTGATGTGCTAACGCTTCCAAAAATGTCATTTAATGGGTTAATTAAATTATGACCTTCATCCCAGATATGTATAGCGTCAGTATAAAAAAGTAAATTACCGTTTGCATCACTTTGATCTGCACAAGCTTCTCCTTGACTACCCGAACCGGCACTTGTAATGGAACCTTGAAGCCATGCAGCATCATCTGCAACAGGTGCGCCAGAGCTAAAATCTAACCCTGCTCTATCATAAAAATACCAATTACCTTGTGAGCTAGTTATAGGGCTACAATCAGAAACATAAATCTCTTGAGATTGACTTACTGAATTTGTTCCATTAGCTACAGTTAGAATTGTATTATAGTTTAAACCTCCTGTAGCATAAGCGTGACTTATAGGGTTTCCTGTGACTGTAGGCGTTCCGTCTCCAAAATCCCAAGTGTAAGTTGCGCCAGTTATTACGGTAGCTGTAAAATCTACTGCTTGACCACTACATGGGTTAGTATTATTGGCTGAAAAAGAAGCTAATAAACCTCCGGTACATTGTACATCCGTATAAACTAAATTAGCATTAGATACTAGTGTTGTTCTAAATAAATTAATAGCGGAGATCATTCTTGTGTCCTGGCCTGTCGTAAAACTAGTTCTACAGATATCATTTGTATAATCCATATGATTATTTACTAAATCTGGAAAATCAGGTGTCTCATTACAACTATTTATAGATCCTGCTGCTGGGCAACCAGAATTGTTCGTAGCTACTGGTGGTGTATCACAAACTCTATCGCCTTGCATGTTACAAGTTGAAGCATTCATTCCTGAACATCCGTTATGGAAGGTATGATAGAGGTTTAAGTAATGACCAACTTCATGAACCAATACTTTTCCTTGATTGTTAGCAGGTTGCAAATTAGTACATTGACAAGTCGCCACATCTCCAAAAGCATCATAACGCATAACAATTCCTTCTAATGGAGGAGCTACTGATCCAGGGAATCGAGCATATCCAAGAGTTCCACTGCCAAAATTTATACTTTTCACTACCCAAATTTTTAAATATTTATCAGATGGAAGTGGTGATAAGGCTTTTAATCCTGATTCATTAGTCGTAAAATGATTTGTTAAAGCACTATTAACATGAACAATTCCAGGATTGGAAGCAGAACCAGGTAAGGGAGTCGATCCTTCTTTTGTTGCTAAACAAAATTGTACACCATGTCCATCAAATTCTGAGTTAAGTTTATTTATTTGACTAATAACTTGTACATCCGTAATGTTTTCAGCTCCATTTTCATGGACAATATAAACAACTACAGGAATTATAAAATTGGAAGTACTTCCACTTCTATTCAGATGTCCACCTGCTTTATAAATAGAAGATGGTAATATATCTTTTCTAAAAGAGTTAATTTCTTGATCTTGCCGGTCTAGCTTTTTAATTAATTCTGAATCGTTCTTTATCGATTCTAATAATAATTGTTCTGTTAAACAATAATCTCTCTTATCTTTTCGGTCTTGTGCAAAAATTGATGAAGTAATCAATAAAAATGCTAAAAAGAAACTTAATAGTTTCAAACTTTTTAATTTAGTTTTCATAGTGTTATTTTGGTATGTTACAAACAAATTTAACTTTAAATTTGATAATTAGGGAAGTTTAATGAACTTATTTTTAATAAAGTTGGTGAGTATGAAGCTTTGAGTGCTAAGAGGATATCCCAAATCAAGAATTATAGTTTGCAGTTGGTTAGTATGAGACCCGAACTTGAGCCATTTAGTATAAACGAAAATAATATACTGTATCCGTAGCTGTAAAAAAATGTCAGCAAATCAATCAAAGTGTTTTATAATAACTATTCTGTTCTCAATACAATTATACATTTTGTTACCACAGAAAATGATAATTGCTCCTACTGACATTAACTAAACCTTAATTTTCAATCCAATTATTCAGTCTTACGTTTTGTACCTTTACGCGTAGTGGCCTTGAATCTTATTTGTTTCTTCTTTCTTTTTTGTAGTTTTACGGTATGAATTCAAAAGTAGGTACAGAAATAGTGATTCAAGGGGCTAGAACAAACAACTTGAAAAATATTTCATTGACTATTCCGCATAATAAATTTATTGTGGTGACGGGATTGTCTGGCTCTGGAAAGTCAAGTCTTGTTTTTGAATTAATCGCGAAAGAAGGGCAACGTAGGTATTTTGAAACGTTACCGTCTTTTGCTAGGCAATTTATGGGGAAGTTGAACCGCCCAGATGTGGATAGCATTGAAGGGCTTTCACCAGTTATTGCGATTGGACAAAGGACTAATGGAATGCATGCACGTTCAACTGTAGGGACATTAACTGATATCTATGATTTACTACGTTTGTTATTTGCCAGAACAGGTATAACAGATAAAGACATTGAATTGTCACGTGCGCTTTTTTCTTTCAATTCGGAAGTAGGAAAGTGTAAAGCATGTCATGGAATAGGAAAACAAGAACAAATTGATTTGAGTCGCTTAATTAGTCACCCAGATAGAACGATTAGAGAAGGCGCTTTAGCACCAACTTTACCTAATGGTTATATTATGTATTCGCAAGTAACTATTGATGTGTTGAATCAAGTGTGTGAAGCAGAAGGATTCAGTGTAGATATTCCGTGGAACGAATTAACAGACGAACAGCGTGATATCATTCTAAACGGAAGTGATAAAATTAAAGTGCCATTTGGAAAACATAGTTTGGAATCGCGTTTAAAATGGACCGGAATTAAAGCTAAACCAAGAGAGGAAGGTTTTTATAAAGGAATGTTACCGATCATGTCTGATATTTTAAGGCGAGATAGAAATGCTAATATTCTAAAGTATGTTTATGCGATAATATGTGAAGCGTGTCAAGGAACGCGTTTAACCGTAGATGCGTTAAGTGTAAATGTGCATGGGAAGTCTATAGCGGAAGTTGTACCTATGGAATTGAATGAACTTAAAACATGGATAACATCAAATGAATGGGGAACTGTAGCATTTGAAATTATAACTAAAATAGAGACACAAATTGACTTATTAGAAGATTTAGGTTTGGGTCATTTGACATTAGACCGCGCCTCAAAAACTTTAAGAGCAAGTGAAATTCAACGAATTCGAGTAGCGAATCAAATTCTAGCGCCATTAAGTAATGTGCTCTATGTGTTTGATGAACCGTCTATAGGTTTGCATAAAGCAGAAACGGAACGGTTGATTTATCACTTTAAACAATTAGTTAAGAAAGGGAATACGGTAATTGTAGTCGAGCATGATCTTAAAACAATCACTAATGCCCAACATATTATAGAAATTGGACCTAAAGCAGGTGTGAATGGAGGGGAAGTGATTTACAATGGTCCATTTTCTGAATTTACTACCCAATCTAAATTAATGGATAGTAGTCCAACGTACAGAGCAATTACTAATTCACTTGAACCCATAAAACGTTCTTCATTAGTAGCCGGTGAATCCATTCATTTAATAGGATGTCATGAACGAAACTTAAAACACATTGATGTCCAATTTCAATTAGGTAAATTGAATGTGGTGAGTGGAAAATCAGGTACGGGAAAGTCTAGCTTAATAAAAGGTACATTATTAAAGGCAGTACAACAGCATTTAGAAATTGAAATTAAAAGTCAACTGAAATTAACTAGTACCAAACACATAGAATTAATCAATAAATTAATTTTGATTGACCATTCACCAATTGGGAAAACACCACGTAGTAATCCTGCCACTTATTTAGGATTATCAGATCATATCCGTGATATATACGCCAATTTACCAGAATCAAAAGAACAGAAGTTTACCAAAACTAGATTCTCTTTTAATACCAAAGGTGGAAGGTGTGAAACGTGTCAAGGTGCGGGTAAATTACAAATAGGTATGCACTTTTTAGGTAATGTTGATTTGGTGTGTGATACCTGTAACGGAGACCGATTTAATACAGAAACACTTCAAATAAAATACCAGGGGTTGTCAATCGCTGAGGTCTATAAATTATCAATTCATGACGCTATTTCATTTTTCGAAAATCAGAAAAAAGTAGTGGTAGGTCTTACTATATTAGAAGAGATTGGATTAGGGTATTTAACCTTAGGACAATCGTCAACTACGTTGTCTGGCGGAGAAGCACAACGTATTAAAATTGCTAATCAATTACAAAAAAAAGATACAGGAGATACTTTGTTTGTGATAATTGAACCAACTATTGGCTTACATCATGAGGACATTAAATCTCTACTCTTATTATTTGATAGAATTAAACAAAAGGGAAATACCATTGTGTGTATTGAACAAAATGAAAACGTGATTGGTTGGAGTGATTGGCATATTGAATTAGGACCAACTAGTGGGATTGGTGGCGGTAAAATAAGTCATCAAGGCCTTCCTAAGTTAGGTGTTCAGGCATTAGGTAATGTAACTGAAATAGAAGACTCAAATTCAATACAGACTAACGATATTCTATTAAACGGTGTCACAACTCACGGACTTAAAAATATTAATGTTCGTATTCCAAAAAATAAATTAACTGTTGTGACTGGTGTGTCTGGAAGTGGAAAATCATCATTAGTTTATGATACTTTATTTGCCGAATCTAATGCCCGTTTTACGGAATCCTTATCTACTTATAACAGAAGTTTTTTGCAGCAAAATAGTGAAGCTGAATTAACATCTTTCTCAGGAATAGGGCCAGCTATTGGAATTAATAGAAACCGAACAACACCATCAAAACGATCAACCGTTGGTACATTGTCTGGGGTATATGATACCTTAAGATTATTGTATTCAAGAATTGCACAACATGAGGGAACGAATCATACCGCACAACATTTTTCATTTAATCATCATTTAGGAGCTTGTCCAAACTGTAATGGGGTAGGTATAAAACTAAAATGTGATCCAGATGAGGTGATTGTTGCGCCAGATAAATCAATTTTAGACGGGTGTATCTCTCCAAATAAAGCGATAGGATATTATGGAGATTTAAATGGTCAGTTTATAGCTACACTAAAAGAAGTAGCCAAACAAAACAAATGGGATATTGAACGTCCATGGTGTGAATTAGAAAAAGAAGTTCAAGCTATTATTCTATATGGAACTGGCGATACAATTTGGAATGTGAGGTGGGAATTTACAACTAAACTCAGAACTGGTATACAGGACTTGACAGTGAAATGGCTTGGCTTCTGTAACTATATTGATGAAGAGTATCAACGTAAGCAAAGTAATAAGAATATAACTATTCTGAAAGCCATGTTGCATGCCGTTGAATGCCCAAGGTGTAATGGCAGTCGTTTGAAACCTGACTTATTAGAAACTACATTTTTAGGGAAAAACATATATGAATTGTCTCAATTATCTATTCAAACCTGTTTAAAATTGATTAAAAGTATAGGGGGTAAAGTAGATGCTGTGGTGCTAGCCATCAGTGAAGTGGTTTTACCGTCTGTTATAGAGTCTTTACAAACGATAACAAAACTTGGACTAGGGTACTTAAATTTAAATAGACCAGTAAGTACTTTGTCAGGAGGAGAAAGACAACGTATCACACTGGCAGGGCAATTGTCTACGCATTTATTTGGTGTGACTTATGTTTTGGATGAACCCACTATAGGATTGGATGCTCTACAAATTGATGTACTTTCAACTGCCTTAAAACAAATTGTAGCCAATGGTAATACAGTGGTTGTGGTTGAACATGATTTGTCATTTATTCAAGCCGCAGATTATATTATAGAAATGGGACCAGGTACAGGTGGGTTAGGTGGTGAAGTGATTTACCAAGGCGCAGTAACTGATATTGCAAAAGCAAAAGAAACATTAACGTATCAATTGATTAACCATACCGATAACAATCAAACTAAGAAACCCACTAATAATAAAGGAGACCTCTTTGGGTTAACTGGTGCATCAGCTAATAATTTAAAATCTATCACCGTAGACTTCAATTCAGAACAAATTATTGCCATTACAGGCGTGTCTGGAAGTGGAAAATCAACGGTGATTAAAGATGTACTTTATAAGTCGTGGGTGAAAAACCGTCCTATTAATTGTCAATCAGTCTATGGTTTGGAACAATTTCAGGAGGTGATGTTAATCGGTCAAGACGCCTTTACACAAAATAGATTGAGTACACCAGTGACTTACACTGGTATTATTGATCAACTCAAAGCTACCTTTTTTAAAACCGAATCAGCTGAAACAGCCGGGTTAAAAAAAGCAGATTTTTCGTACCAAAGTAAGGTTGGTAAATGTGGAACGTGCAGTGGACATGGTATGCTCAAAACTAGTATGGATTTTATGAGTGACATTTGGCTCAGATGTGATACCTGTCATGGGATGCGTTACAATAAAGCGATTTTAGCCTGTCAGTATAATGGGTTGTCTATTGGTGACGTATTAAAGCTAACTGTTCAAGAGGCAATTGATTTTTTTGAATCCCGCGTGATTATTGAAAAACTGAATGTATTAAAACGTTTAGGTTTAGGGCACTTAGTATTGGGGCAATCTGGAACGACTTTGTCGGGGGGAGAAGGGCAATGTTTAAAATTGGCAACGGCATTACTCAAAAACAAAAAAGGTAAAACATTATATCTTTTTGATGAGCCAAGTACCGGACTTCACTACTATGATATTTTAGAATTAATCAACGTCTTTCAATCTCTAATAGACCAAGGCGATACTGTTCTTTTTATAGAACACAATGGGACATTAATACAATCTGCTGACCAAGTGATTACATTAGGACCTGGGAGTGGAGAAGATGGTGGTGAGATAATTTAAATGCAAAATCCTTAAAACTAATTGTTTTAAGGATTTTGTAAAGTATTCTGAATTTTAACTTTAAACTTGTCTTGTCCTGAAATAGCTATACAACTAAATTATAGTTGTAATGGATAAAAAGAAGAAAAAAAGAGTAGTATTACCTTTTGCTTTAAAGGAAAAAATCATATCCGATTTAGATAATGGGATAATG
>Ga0256845_1000535_pt1 | contig 35381 bp, 14 predicted proteins | sample RiftiametaG_FD_189101 | JGI IMG/M metagenome (GOLD analysis project Ga0256845, IMG submission 189101) | Tube worm associated microbial communities from hydrothermal vent at the East Pacific Rise, Pacific Ocean - Riftia | ecosystem: Host-associated > Annelida > Integument > Unclassified ...
TTTATAAGTTCATTAAAAACAATATTACCCGAATTGTCAAACAATGAGTTTACTACAATACTCCGTAGTATGCTTTTTTGTTCGCCATTGGTGTAAGGGTAAAAAGCATCGTAAAGTCGTTTTTTATAAAAAGGAACCCAAAAGGTTACGTATCCGTCTTTATCTTCATTTATTAATCCGTTCACATGCAGTAGCTTTATGCTCGGACGGTCTATCTTAAAAGGTATCTTATCCTCGGTAAACAGTAATCGCTCAACAAAAACTCGTTCTTTTTGTGCTTGATTAAGGATATTTGCAAAGTTTTTATCTATGGCTACATTCAAATACCAGTGTTCTACTTTTAAATAATCGTCGTAATCAAGCACTTTTTTTTCGGGGTTACGGTCAACCAACACTTTGGCAAAACCGTTGACAAGTCCGGGTTGTCCTGCGGTTATCTGCCATATCTTTTCTTTTACTTTTTCGTCAAACAGTTGCGATGTTTCCTCTTCGTGCTGATGCAGGAGTTCGTAAACTTCGTCGCGGGTAAAGTATGGAACGTTTAAGTTATCGGCTATATTAAACGGGCTGGCATTGTCTTGAACTACACCTAATATGTTTGATACTCCCACAAGTATTACGCTTTTCAAACAGTGTGTTTCTCGCGAATGGTAGGCATTGCGTATAGAGTGCAGAAAATCACCGAAGTACTCTTTATTTATGCCTTCTACTTCGTCTATTATTAATACGCATTTTTTGTTGTTGATACGTCGTATCTGATTAAAAATATCCGCTAAATTTGTTTTAATCAATTTTACTTGCCAATTGATATTTATTTCGGAAGTAAATTCATCAATAAAAGTTTCAATAGGAGTATTTTTATAATTTTCAAAATTAATATGTGCTACTTTGTAGCCTTGTTTTAGCAATTCGGTGGCAAGCATACGAAAGTAGGTGCTTTTGCCTGTTTGGCGTGGTGCCCAAATGGTAAAGTATCTTTCATCTTTTACTAAATCTATTCCTTTTTCAATTATTGTTTTTCTTACAACTGTATAATGCTTCTTTATTATATTCGGACCTGATGTATTGAACTGTCTCATTTTACTCGTATTTATTATTTACCCCAAAGTTAAGGTTTTTGCGGGAATTATAAAACTAGATGCTAGATGTTAGACTGCTAGATGCTAGATGTTAGACTGCTAGACGCTAGATGCTAGATGTTAGACTGCTAGACGCTAGATGTTAGACTGCTAGACGCTTATTTTTAACTACCTAAACATTAAGGAGTTAAGGGAATTAAGGGTTTTAGAGAATTAAGTTTTTACCACAAAGACGCTAAGTTGCAAAGGTTTTTTAACTTTCAACTTATTATCGCATTATATCATTGTATCATTGAACCATTATATCATTGTATCATTTCCTTCGTTGCTAATACGGCTTCGACAAGCTCAGCCTCCGTGCTTATTTCTGCATTATATCATTACATCATTAAGTAACTTTTAAAGACTTCTTCAATAAAAATATTGCTGCTTTCTAATACTAAACCACACGATACAATCGTGCGGTAGCGGGGTAACTTTCAACTTATATGGTTTATTTTATAGATTTCCAATATTTTATTAAATCCGGCGTGGCCCCTATTATTAACCACAAAACTGAAAAATACAAAAAACAAAGAAGAATAGGGGAGTCATCTACAATTACTTCACCATTGTATACAAGTTTACCAATAGCTTTATTTGTAGGGTTATACCAATCTTCAATAATACGATTAGAATATATAATATTGATTTTTTCACCTATCATTTTTTTATCTTTCAATAAATCTATAGCTCGTTGTACAGTACTAAAATATTTTGTAGAATCTTCAAGGGTAACATATATTGCATCAAGATAATAATAGTGACCAGTCGTTCGTGCACGATAAGTACCGGTATAAGTGCTTGCTATTTTACCTGATACTCTGTTAGGATTTAGAGCATTCGGAATACCTGTAAATGCAAAACTCATTGCTGACATTATAAGAGCAATATGCCATTTACCGATATATTTTAATATTTTATTTTTCAACCTAAGTTTAATAGACAATTCCTTCATCAGTAAATAATTTTTTAAGGTTATTTATTTCATTTTCTATTTCGTCCCGCTCATTAAGTTGTTCTATTTCAGGTGTTGATTTTATAATATCCCACGTAGTACATAAATCAGTAAACATTGAAAATGTTTTATTGTTAAATATATTGGTAATACTCTCTGCTGCTCCTTTTCCTATCATTAATTGTTGATAAGTTTCCCATATATCTAAAAATCTTTGACCTGCTTTATTACTATCTTTACCTATCTTATCAATACTAATTCTAATATTATCATTCTCTAAAGCAGCATTCATTGTACTACTCAAAGCATTCCAAAATATTTTTGCTTTTTGAAGAGCGGATGCATCACTTAAAAATGCAAATCCACTGTAGGCTTTTGAAATAGCAAATAAGTTAAAAACAGTATTGTAGAATGCAATATCTAATTGTTTAGCTCTAATATCTATTAGGTAATTTAATGCAAATGCCGGCATTATAATATATCTTTCTCCGGTATACTTATAAAGGGGTAAGTCCTCAGAAAAGTGAACCATTACAATGCTATTGTGTCTTATTTTATTTGAATTAGGTGCAATAATATTTCTGTAATAACCGTGCAAAACCAAATTACTAATATCTAAATATCCATCGTAATAATTTAGTCTAGCATTACTTATTTTATTCCAATCAAAATATAAACTTACATTATTATCATTTTGTAATTCAGTAGAATAAACTCTATTATAAAGTTTTGACAATTCTTGAATAAACAGATAATAGTTATCTTTTCCATTAGTATTGTCTATACTTGCTAAGAAACTTTCATATATAGTTTTAGGCTTTCTGCCTCTAATTGTAGATAATATTGTTGGAGATATAGGCTTTTGTAAAACATAATATAAAATACGTTTTTGCACTGTTATATCATCTGCTTTGTTATATGAAGTTCGTATTAAGTTTAATACCATATCTTCATAATTTTCAGATAAAATATATTTCTCAGCTAAAGCTTTAAACATAAATTTTCTGTCTTTGCTATTAAGCAATTCATATACACAGTATGAATAATTGTAAAGAACATCGATTGCTTCAGAAGATTTATCTTGTTGGATTAATTGGGATATAGTATTATACTCTGTTGTAAAATCATCATTTTTAATATAATTTTCAAATACATCAGCATCTTCTTTTTTTATTTGTATTTGTAAATTATCTCCAAAGTTATATCTATAGTAAGTTGATGTTTCTATTTTTGAAAAAGTACTTGCTATTTCATATACTGCATACTTTTCCTTTCGGTTTGGTAAGTAGATAACAGCACTAAACTCAGGCTTTAAATTGACACCAACAATCTTTTCTTCATTTGAGCCAATAAAAATTTTATCACGCCTTGAATTATAAGCACAACGTAATTTACCTAAAATATCAGTTACTAAATCATCACCGGATTTCATCTCCCCCTCGCTATCATCTTCAAAAATACCAACAATATTTTCGGGATTGTGGATATAGTCCCATTGGTATTTGCGTAGGTTGGTGGCGGTGGTGTTGGTGGTGTAGTCCATTAGGTTATGTGTTTTGCCTTTGGGGGCAATATACATATTGTGCGGGCTAAATGTATGGCGTAGGCGAAATACGCCATGGCTTAGCTCGTGGGCTATGGTTTGTGTTATTTTTGCTTGGGTGTTGTTGCCCGAGGCGTTTACAAATATAAAGCCGTATTGGCGTTTTAGCGGCATATAGCCTTTTAGTTCGGGGTTGTCCGATTCGGGCATCATAAACAGATAGTAGGTATTACGGTCGTAATTGTCGTTTTGACGCATTGCTCGTTTTACGGCTTTCATCTCTTGGTTGTAGTTACTTACCGCTCCCGAATGGCTGTCGCTTAGTTTGTTGTTGCTGTTTATATCCCATTCTACGCCGCTTATGCTCAGTGTTGACAGGGTTACTTCGGCTACGGCTTGTTTAAATATTTTGTTTAGCTCCATTTGCAACGATTGTATCCCGTAAGGATATGTTACGCCGTTTACCGATACTATACACACGTTGAACGGTTGTTTGTCGTACGATTTTACTTTTAGCTGTCCGGCTTTTACGTTTTTTGTTTTACCGTTTACATCGGTTACCGTATAGGCGGCTTCTATGGTTTGCTCGTCTTTGCTCGATGGGTTGTTTACCACAATGTTATATACACTGTCGCCGGTTTCTGCCGAAGGTGTAAATCTATTGCCGTCAATAAAAAATTTAAGGTCGGTGTATTTTGCCGAATCCGACATCAAACGAATGTATGCTTGTATGTTGCAGGATTTATTGTTTTCTACCGAAGCCCAATCGGTGTAATAGTTTTTACGATGAATCTGTATTAATTCGTATTGCGGGTCGAATGCGGGAATTTTATTATCTCGCTTGTCGTAGCCGTATTGTCTGGTGTTGGGATTACTGTCGAAGTTTACAAGTATAAGTTTTTCGTATTCGGTATTGCCTTGTTCGCCGTTTGATTTTTTTACGCCAGGCGGATTTTTATATACTTTGCCTTCTTCTACTACATAAATATTGTTTCCTCCGTCTTCTATTTGCAGGTTATCATCTTTATGAATTATTATTACATCGTCGTCGGCATAAATTTTTGTATCTCCCAAGCTGTCGATAATTACCGAATCTATTACCACATCGGTAATATATACCGAGTCGGGAGAAAAGTTATCTAATTCGTTGTATCCGTCGCCGTTGCCATTGTCGTCGCTGTTGCCACTGCCGTTGCCACTGCCGTCGCCTCCGCCGCCAACCCAATTAACCTCTTCGGTTCGCAGGGCTTTTATTGTTCCGCTCAGCAAATCGTGGTTGCGATTGATGGTGATATTGGTAAACTTACAGTATATTGCAACTCCCCACACGGCAAATCCCGTTTCGCACAAACCCGAAAAAGTATTGTTTTCGCTTTTGTCGATACGTGTTATTTTTGCAACAAATCCGCCTACTTTTATCATATCGCCTACGTGTAAATATTTATAAACGGTATTGTCGGTAATATCGGGTATGTCAACAATATCGTTGCAATTGTAATCGGCATTACCGGCAGGTTCTGTTTTAAATGTTTTTACTGTTGTAAATTTACTGAAATTTCCTGAAAATTCATCACCACATATGGCTTTTAATTTATATTCGTATTTGGTATCGGGTTGCAACTGTTTTACCGTATAATTGTTTTCTTTAGCTTCATACGAATACCACTCCGACATTCCGTTGTCGTCGTTTTGTCGCAGATGCAGTTCAAAAGATGAGTTGTTGCTTGAGGGAGTCCACGAAAAATCGGCTATTGTTTTGTGAACATCGCCAAGAGTTAGTGCTATTGGTGTTTTGCATATTGTTCCGTATTTAAAAACCACAGGTTTGCTTAGTCCGTTGTTTTTAAACACATCGCGTCCGTCGATGTCTTCGGCTTTTATCTGACATACATATAAAGCTCCTATATCAAGAGCTGGTTTGTCGGCTCCGTAAATTAACACCGTTTGCGAAAGATTTTCGGTATATATGGGGTCGGTTGATGCTATTACTACATTGGGGTCGGCTCCTGTATCGGGCATTTTACACAGTTTAAATTCGTATTGTGTCGATTGCACTGCATTGGGCGAACCCATATGCATAGGCAGCCAACTGAAAAACACATTTTGCGGTTGCGATGCCGATAAAACCATATTGTTGGCGGGCGAAATCCATTGCGGAGGCTCGTTTAGCATTACCCAAGCAAACGAAACGGCTTGGTTCGATATAACAACATTACGGTAGTATTCCACTACTTCAAGGGTAAATATATAATATCCTTCGGGTAATTTGCCCGTTTGTATAAAATTGGTTGCTCCGCTACCTTCGATATTAAGGTTTTTCGGTAAAAAATATTGGGCTAGTTCGTATCCGCCGATTCGTTGCAACTCGCCTCCCGTAAGTGTTACGGGAGCTACGGGTATTGCCGGTTTCGATGTAAGTTTCAGCTTATCGCCTATAATAGATACTTTAAACTTTACTTGCACTTGGTCTTGCGATATGTCGGTAAGTAAAATATTGGCATACATAATATTCGATGCCGGAGCATAATAATCGGAAAGATATACCGTATATGGCGGTACAATATACAGGTCGGCTCGCACGGGATAGTGTTGCGAAAATGCGGTGATAAAATTTATTATTGTAAATAAAAATAATAGTGTTCTCTTCATTTGTTTAAAAATTTAACAAGTAAAAATAGTATCTGTTATTTGGCTATTATTAATTTTTGTGTTTTTACCTCGTTGCCGGCTATTACCCTAATGGTATGAACACCGTCGGCAATGTTCGAATTACTGAAATTCAAAATATACTGCTTATTGCCGCTAAGTTTTTTCACAAAACGTTTTACGCCCGAAACCATTAAAATTTCAATGGTTACAGAGTGTTCTCTGTTTAATATAATTTCAAGATTAAAAGGTCCTTCCGCCGGATTGGGTTTTACCGAAACGCTTTTAATAATGCCTGTTTCAACAGATTTATATCCCGGAGGCTTTTGACTTGCGGGCTTAACATTAATTATTTTTTCGGTAAATTCGGTACAAATATCGTTGTATGTGGTTAATCCTACATTAAAAGTTCCTTCGGAATTTACAATAAATTCAACTTCGTTTGATGTTTTGTCGATAACCGTAAATTCTTGCGGTATGTGCCATTCGATACTTTCGGGAACAGGCCACGATATTTCCACCATAACAATAGTGTCGCCAACATAAGCTACCGACCTGAGCAAAAAGTTAGATTCTATTTTTTCTTGCGATACATTTACCACAGCAGAGTCGAATCCCAAACAACTGTTAAAGTCGGTTACTTCAACAAAATAAGTGCCTTGTTCCGATACGTCAATTGTTCTATCGAAACTTTCGAAACCGTTGTTGTTGTACCAGTAATATTCCATTCCCGGATTACCGGCATCGAGATGAGCCGTTTGATTTGAACATATATTTACATCACTTTCAAGAGAAACGATAATAGGCTCCGGATTAAGCAAATAGTAGCTTTTATCGTATTTACAATTGTTTGCATCTTTTACGTTAACAAAATAATCTCCTTTTGCCAAAGCAAATATCGAATCGGTTTTTTGTCCGTTACTCCAACTATACATATAAGGAGCGGTTCCTCCGTGTGTCGATAATTTAATATATCCGTTTGAGTATCCGAAACAGGTAGGGTCTTTAATATCAGCGAGTAAAACATACAGCGAGTCGGGAGCTCCGATATTAAATTTCAGGGTATCGGAGCAATTATGAAAATCGGTAACAACAACACTATGGCTACCTTTGTTGTATCTGTCGAAAACAGGTGTCGAAGTTTGAATTCCGTTGTCCCAAGTATATATAAATGGTGCTGTTCCGTTGTTGGTTATCAACTCTGCTTTTCCGTTTAAACTATACGAACATAAAGCGTCGGTAATTTTTTTAACGGTCAACACGGGTCCTTGAATATTCAGTATTTCAAATATTGAGTCGATGGAGCAATTGTTATCATCGGTAACATTAACATTGTATTGTCCGACGGAAATTTGCGAAAGGAAATTTGAATTTTGATTTTCAAAATCGGTCCAACGGTATTTATGCTCACCTGTTCCTCCTGTTGCTTTTACCTTTAAATAGGCGTTTGTTTGATAGCACCAACTGTCTTGTTTGTCGATTAAGTTAACAGTTAGTTTTTCGGGATTTTCGAGAGAGTAAGAAGTTGTAAATAAGCAAGCATTTTGGTCGGAAACGGTTAAATAATATGTTCCAGCCGATAAATTTGTGTTGGCAGGCAAATTATTGTTGTTGCCCCATTTGTATGTGTAATTTCCTGTTCCGCCGGTTGCGGTAACGGTAATTTTTCCGCTATTGTCGTTGTAACACAGCGGGTGTAATATTTCAACATCGGTTACCGTCAACGAATCGGGAGCGTCAATTGTAAAAAATACCGTGTCGGCACAATTGTATTTATCACAAACTGCAACGGCATAATCTCCTTTGGATAACAATTCGGAGCTTAAACTGTCGGTATGCGGAGCATTAAACCAATTGTAATAAAACGGAGCATTACCGTAATTTTGACTTATTTTTATGCTTCCGTTTTTAGAGTACGAACATAACGGAGATTTTTTGTCGGTAATTGATAGTTCGGGTTTTTTAAAGTTTATCAGCTTAAAAGTATCGGTTGTTTCGCATTGGTAATAATCAATAACACGAGCCGTATATATTCCTTCGGATAGTTTGCTTGCTTCAAGTCCGAGTTGCGAATGCGAATCGTTCCATATAACATTATAGGGCGATGTTCCGCCGTTGACTTTTATTTTTATATATCCGTTGGGATTGTCGCACCAGGCATTTTTTAAGCTGTCAAGCGATAATGTTATCGGTTCGGGTTGTATTACGGTAAATTTTACGGTATCCAAACATTTGTTGGCATCTTTTACCAAAACGGAATAACTTCCGTTTGTAAGGTTCGAAAACTTATTCGACAAACCGAAAATTTGATATAAACTTAATTTATATTGATAAGGAGCGGTTCCTCCCGATGAATTAACAACAACACTTCCGTTGTTTAATCCAAAACAATTTATATCGGTAAGATCAACCTCTGATAATAATTCGGCGGGTTGTTTAATTATTACATCAACAGAATCAATACAATTTGCCATATCTTTTACATAAAACTGCTGTTTTCCGGCAGCAAGATTATCAAAAAAAGTATTGCTTGAGAATAGTAATAAATTATCGGCAAATACATAATTACCCGAACCGCCTGTTCCCGTAAGGTTAATATACCCGTTCTTTTCGCCGAAACATTTATTGTGTTGCAATGCATTAACTGCAACATCCAAATAGTTGTCGGGTTCGTACACTTTGACGGAGTCCAAAACAATATAATCGTTATTATGAGCACACGAGCTGTTATCGTTAACCTTTACTTTATACCAGCCGGCTTCTACATTGTTGTAATTTGTGTTGGTGCCTAATATTTGGTTATTATGTATCCAAGTAACCGAATAGGGTTTCACACCTCCGCTGATATTTATGTTTATTTTACCGGTTTGTTGTCCTTTACAATTAACATTGTCGGCAGATAAGTTTATTTTTAAATTGTCGGGAGCAAAAATTGTATCAACATAGTATGAAAAACAACTGCCTTGTGTTGAAATTTCGGCTTTATATATACCGGGTAATAAATTTTCGACTGTTGTTCCGTTAATATCTCCACTCATGCTTTCGGGAGTTTTCCAAGTAACCGATACATCTCCTTCAAAATCGACTTTAATTTGTAAACTTCCGTCGGGAGTAGTTTTGCAAGTTGCGTTGTGTTTTTCCACTAAACTTACTTTAGGAGCATCATTTCGGTTTACTGTTCCTGCAAACAATTTTTTACTGCATCCGTTATTATCAGAAACAGTAACATAATAAATTCCGGGTTTTAAATTTTCGGCTGTATTATCTGTTTGATTGTTTGCCGCTTCATCCCAAGTGTATTGATATGGCGGAGTTCCACCGTTAATTTCAAGTTTAATTTTTCCGGTATTATCACACGATACAGCATTTGTTACAGTTGTGTTTTGTATGCTTATTATTTCGGGTTGATTTACGGTTGTATCTTGTGTTGTTATACAATTGTTGGTATCTTTAACACAAACGGTATAAGTGTGTTGCGGTAAATGGATGAAAGTATTTTCCGTTTGCCAATTAATATTATCAACAGAATAGTTGTATATACCTGTTCCTCCGGTTGCTGCAATACTAATCTTTCCTGTGGAATCGCCGTAACATGTTACCTGTTTTACTGTTAAATCGGTTATTTTAAGTTTGTTGTTTTGTTTTAATTCGATGTTAATTGTATCAATACAATTTTTTTTGTCTTCAACTGTCAATTGGTAATGTCCGGCTTTTAAATTGTAATAATACGGTGTTGACAGATAAATTATTCCGTTTTGTTTATATACATAATCACCCCAACCTCCTTTTGCTTTTACTTGTATTTTACCGTTTTCATCGCCGTAACAAAGCGGATTTGCATAGTCAACCAACATAAGTTGCAGTTGTTCTTCGGGTTCGGATATTACAGCCGAAGCATTGGGATAATCGGACGAATGTAAAGCTCTGCAACCGTTGGCATCTTTTATAAATAATGTGTATGTGTCAGCCGGCATACTATCAATAAATGATTTGTTGCCAATAATTTGATTGTTAGAGTTTTTCCATATATAATTGTAAGGCGATGTTCCGTTGTTAATTTTAGAGCTTATTGCTCCCGTTGCCGTTGATTTACATTTAACAGATTGCGAAAATAGTTCTATGGAAACGGGGTCGGGTTGTTTTATTGAAAATGTATCGGCAACAGAACAGTTGTTGTTGTCGGTAACAATAACTTTGTAAACACCTGCTCTTAAACTGTCGCGTTTGGTAAAATAATTATCAACAATTGTATTTGAATAAACGGTAGTGTCGATGCCTTCAAAATGATAAACAAACGGTTTTGTTCGTATTCCGCCTTTTGTTTCAATAGTTGCAATACCCGAAGAATCGGCATAACAACTTACGTCTTTTATATATAAATTATCAATATCAACTTTATCGGGTTGTGTTACGGTAAAATCTTTTGAAATAATACATCCGTTTTCGTCTTTTACCAAAACATTGTAATCGCCAGCTGATATGTCGGTATATAAGGTATCTCCCGAAAAGCCCACGCTGTCGGATAAAAACATAAGATTATATCTTCCCACACCACCCGATGTTTTTATTTTTATGGTATCGGTAAGTCCGAAACAACGAACCGACATTCCGTTGTAATTGTTTTGCTCAACAACGGTATTTAATTGCTCGGGCTGAGTAAGTTTAACCTTTTTGACAAACCGGCAATTATTTTTATCCGATATTTGTATTGTATATTTTTGTGCCGATAAGTTTAACAATGTCAGTACTGTATCGGTGTAAACCGGATTGTTTCCGTTTAACGAATACATATACGGTTTGTTTCCTCCGACAATATTTAACTGAATTAAGCCGGTGGTGTCGCCATAACATTTAATATTTTTTATTCTGTTAACAGTAAAGTTAATTGAATCGGGTTGATTAATAAATATTACGGTATCGGTTGAACATTTGTTAGCATCAATTACTTCGATATGGTATTTGCCGTAAGGCAATTTTTCGAACGATATGTTTTTTCCTGTAACAGTTTGTCCGATATTACCGTTTTTAGTATCGCTTCCTTTTATTGAAACGGTATAGCTTGCCAAACCACCACTTACAAAAACCGCAACTGTTGCATTTGTGTCTCCAAAACACAAAGGTTCTGAAATTAATACCGAATCTATTGTAACAGGCAAATCGGGTTGAGTTACCGTAACTGTTTTGTTTGTTGTACAATTATTGCTGTCGGTATAAACAATATCGTATTCACCGGCTTTTAAGCTGTTGCTGTTTAAAGGAATAGTGTCGCCTCTAGCATAAATATTGATAATATACCGATTGTTTTGCTGATTTGCAGAGTACGGCGTGCCGCCGGAAGCGGATAGCGCTATTGACGTGGTGCCTCCGTAACAAGATATATTATATCCGTTATAATATTCTAACTTGTAGTCACCTTCCAACTGTTTTGCCGGTTGTTTTACTTCTATAAAATCCGAAAAAGCACATTTGCTGTCTTTTCCGTATTTAATGCTGTAATTGTAATTGTTTTTTGGTAAATTATTAAATGTTACAGGTGATTTGTATTTTACAGCATTACCTGAAAAATTCAAAAAAACGGGATTTGTATCGTTTGCTACCGATATGTTAAATGTAACCGATGCCGTGGAGTCGCCAAAGCAGGCAACATCTTTAACTGATATATCGGTGGATAAATCGGGGTATTTAATTTCAAAATCAACCGATGCTTCAACTTCCATTGAGTCGATTACAAAAACTTTATATTTTCCTTTGGGTAAATTCTTAAAAATATTATTGGGTTGTTTGTTTACATTTACTTGACCTTCAAGTTTAAATTTATATCTGCTGTCCCAACCACCTTCTGCCAAAACGCTAATTTCACCATCGGATTTATCGGGACACGATACATATTTACAGTTGCTGCTGTCTATATTTATTGTTAATTTTTTGTCGGGTTTGTTAATTTTTCCGTAATACAAAGTCTCACAGTTGTTAATGTCAACAGTTTTAATGGTATAGCTTCCGCTTGATAAATTACCAAACGAACAACTGTTTTCAACATTTAAAATACTGTCGGTTTTATTGTTATCGGCATCATACAGATAAAAGTTAAAAGGCAACTCACCTTCTAATTTTTTTAACATTATTATTCCGTCGTTGCTATCGGGTGTGCTGTCGGGAATAAAAGAGAGTTCTGCTTTTATTTCTCTGTTTTGTTTTACGGTATAGCTGCTGTCGTTGTATTTACAACCTTCTTCGTTTTCCAATTCAAGAGAATATGTGTTTGCATATAAATTATTAAATACAACACTGCCGTTTTCGCTTAAATTGGCAGAAGCATATGCTTTTTCGTCGTCATATAGTCGTAGAGTATAACTTTTATTATCGTTGTTTATAATTTTTATTTCTCCCGAATTATCACCATAGCACATTACATCGGTGACAACACCGGTAAATTTCGGAGAATTTTTAACAGGAATTTTAAAATTATTGAAATTAAAAGAACATTCATTTTTATTTATAATTTTTATATAATATGTACCGGTATAAACATTACCGAATGTAGCAATACTGTCATTTTTATTCATACTAATAGAGTCGATAATTGCACCGGTTCCCGAATACAAATATGCTTTTTTGCTTAATGTGCTGCAATTGTTAACTTTAAACGATACTGCACCATCATTTTTATCACCACATGTTGCAGAATCTATTTTTGTTACTTCAAGTGTTATTTTCGGGGGTTGTGTTATTTTTACCGTTGCCGTATCCGATTTACAACTTTTACTGTCTGTTGCCCATACTTTGTAAGCTCCAGCTACAAAGTCAATAGCCGAATTATCAATTGTATTTTCTTGATTGTTATTTACGTTTTTATAATAGTAAGAATAACCTCCGTTTCCACCTTTTGCACTGATATTTAAAGTAATATTATCTGCAAAACAAAGGACACTGCTGTCGGTAAATTCGGGTTGTATCAAAAGTTTTTCGGGAGTATTGAATTTATATATTTTTGAATCCGATTTACAATTTTTATCATCTTTTTTACATACATATACACTGTAATCGGTATTGGGTTCCAAATTTTTAAAAACAGGTGAATCTTGCCAATTTGTTCCATCAATGGAAAATGAAAAATCATTAACTTCGGAAGTAATATTGTCGGTAAAATCATTGACAACCAAGTTGTCTCTCGTATAACAATCGTATGTAGAGCTTTTAGAAATATAAAAAGTAATTTTATCGGGTCCGTTTACTTTTAAATTTTTTGATGCAAAACATACATTGTCGGTCACATATAGCGTGGTGTTTTTATGCTTACCTGTAAAAAACTTATTGCCGTTTAAGCTTTTATATGTATCGTTTTCGCCTATTTTGTAAAATAAATTATTGCTATTATAATCACCCGATAAAGAAACACTCACTTCTCCGTTAGCATTTGAATAACAACCTGTTACATCTTTTATATTTAAACTGTTTATTGAAAATTTATTATTTACAACACTGTCTATTGTTACCGTTGTATCAATAGAACAAGACGAATTTTCGGTAATAACCGTTACAATGTATGTGCCCGAGCTAAGGCTTGTGAAAGTATAACTGTCATCAGATATATAAGACGATTGCTGTATTACAGAATTATCTTTTTTTAGCACAAATTTATTGCTACCGCTACCACCTGCGATTTTTACGGCTATTTTTGCGTTACTCTTTGCCAAGCAACCTTTTAAACGTGTTGTATTTACCGATGAAAATTTTAATTTGTTTTTTAACGATATTTTAATGTTGTTGCTTGTATTGTTACATCCATAATTAAAATTAATTGTATAACGATATGTTCCACTTGTTAGTCCGGAAAAGTTACAATTATTATTAAGAGGTTTATATTCGGAATAATTGTTATCTGTGTTTTTTTTATATAATGTTGCAGTATAACCTCCGGTAGGCATATTCTTAATATTTACCTTTATTGAGCCGTCGTTGTTATTTTCGCAATAATTGCAATCGGTATAGGTATAGCTGTATGTTGTTTTATTTTTTATGGGTATATTATATTTTTGAGATATTTCACATTTGTTGTCGTCTTTTACTATAACCGTATAGTTACCTGCTTTTTTAATATCTTCGTATATATATGTTGTATCTAGTTGTGTAACTGTGTTTACAGTAGTATTTCCACGCATTAACTTAAAAGTATAGTTTTCTTGTCCACCACTTATTTTTAGTTGTATTTTCGCAGGTTTATTATTTTCGCAGAAAGAAATGTCGTCGTTTGTTGCTTCCACTATCGACATAGGAGTATAATTATTATTGAAATCTACATTTTCTTGTGTAACAAGACATTCTTTAGATTGATTATTTTTATAGTATGCTCTTATAGTGTAATTGTCTCCCAAAACAGGATAGATAGAAACAACTTCTGGCATAGCAACTATTAGGGTCTGTGCCATGTTTTTATAATATTCGACAATTATTTTTTTATTATAATTAGGATCGCCCGATGTAGTGATATCAAATATAATATTTTTACCATCACACATATCGATTTTATCAAGTTTGGTAAATGTTATGTTTTTTGAATATTTTGAGTTTACCGTTACGGTAAACTCATCAGAAGTGCCTATAACCTTATTGCCTACTGTATAGCGATATTTAAATTTATATGTACCTACACTTTTGTCGTAAAAATAAGGTGTTGTTTGCCATTTGTAGCCTGGCATCAAGCCTACTCCTTCTATATATATTAATTGTTCTATTCCGTATTCTATTTTAGCATCTTTTAAGTTATCTGTTATATTCGGATTAAGCCTAATAGTTGTTTTATAATTAGGGCAGGTTACATTTATCTCTTTATTTTTTACCGTAAAAGTAGGAAGACTATCTACTTTAAAAAAGTATTTAGAAAAGCCTCTAGAAATATCATTATTATTATTATTATTATCATTAATATAAGATTCTATTTCTAGAATATAAGAACCTGCAGAAAAAGCATAAGGGGTTTCTAATAAATCTGTAACTTTTTTATTTTTATTTAAATCATTTTTATTAAAATGATTTTCTTTAGTTTCATATTCATTAGTATTTTCGCCTTTTCTAATTAATTGTATTTTCACATAATCATCAGGAATTTTTGTAATTTTAAATGTTACTTTATCATAGTTATTGTTATATACATAAAATTTTTTATTTATTTTTAGTTCCGGTTTACCAAAAATAGTAAGATCTTTTATTATATAATTACTGCTGTAACATCCGTTTTTTATTGATTTAACATAATATCTTGTTTCTCCGTATTTTGCTATTACTGCAGTTTTTCCTTCATATAAGAAAGAATTTACTTTGGTATAATTATCACCGTTTTTTTTAAAAACAGCTAATTTTTCATTTTTATTTGAAATAAAAATAATAGTGTCTTCTTCCGTAAAATTTTCACATTTATCATCATTATTTGTTGTTTTTGTGGTTATGTTTCCTATTTTTGGTAATATTATAACTTCCATATATCCACGACTTGTTCCTTGAAAACTAGAAAAAAATGAAGAACTTCTTCTTCCTATATCAGTAGTGAAATTTATATTTCTTAAATTAGAATAATAAGACCCCGTGCGTATACACCCTTCAGGCACTTGTTCAACCATTTCTATATCAATACGACCGTAAAAATCTGATTTTTTATCTGTTGTTGAAAGCCACTCATCAATATTTATTTTTTTATTATTTCTGTAACAAGAAGTATCTGTTAAATTATAATTTGCAATACCACATGAACCTACAATAAAATGTATATGTACATAATAATAATTAGCATTATTATTATCTGACCAAACATTTTTTCCATATTGAGCAAAAGAGATATTATAAAAAAGAATCAAAAAAATAATAATTAAATTTTTCATAGCTTAATGGTTTTAGAATCCGAAAAAAGTTTTTTTCTTGAAAAATAAATTACGGCAATTTTATATTTGTAAGTTTTATTAATTAACACATTGTTATCGGTAAGCGAAGATATAGTTCCGCTTACTGTTTTATAAAGTCGGAGTTTGTTGTTATTGTCGGTTTTATAAATTACAATATTTTCAACCTGAGAGTTGTCGATATTCCACTTAATAACAATACATTTATTTATTTTATCAGCCGAAAGGGTAAAGTTCGGTTTTTTGTTAAAGTCTAAAATTCTAACCGATATTGTATTCGATACCGAATGGTTGCCCGAATTGTCGAATGCTGTCAGGTAGTATTTGTAATATCCGTCGGCAGTAAAATTACTGTCGGTATATTCGGTAATATTGTTGGTAAAGTTTATTACCGTATCAATTTTATTATTTTCCGATTTTCGGCATAAAGCGGTATTTTTCACATCGTTGCTTGAGCTGTTACGCCATTTAATCCAAATTTTTGATTTGGTGTTTTTGTAATTTACAATAACCGGAGCCGATGGTGCAATTGTATCGTACAAGGCAATTTGTGCCGTTTCGGATAGTTTTGAGAAGTTTAAAAAAACATCTTCGGCAAGAATTTTAACAAATACGTATTTGTTTAACCAGTTTAAAGGGAATTTATAGTTAAAACTGTTATCGTCAAGTAATTTTTTGGTAATTTGTGTAAAATCGGTGTTTTTATCGGTAGAATAAAAAACTCTGTATCCGGCAATATCGGGTTCGGTGTTTTTGTTCCATTTTAAATGCATAACACCCGTAGAATCAACAAATCCGGTTATTCCTGTCGGAGGCATCGGAGGAGTGGAGTCTTTGCATTGTATCATTTGTGGCAGCGAAAACAGGGCTTTTTTTCCTAAATCGTACACCGCAACCATAATATAGTTTACGGGCTGCGAAAATGAGATATCATACTCGCGGATATTTACCGGCAGCAAATTTTTATTTACAACTCTATATCCGCTATTTACAGACGATGAAATAAATAATTGAAAACCGAGAGCATTACTTTCGCTTTCGGTAGGGAAACTCCATTTAACATTAATTTTATTTTCGGTATTTATATTCAGTTCGGTTATTTGGGGTTTTGCTTTAAGAGGATTATAAGTATTTACCGAAACTATATCGGAGTATTCGCTTAATTGCCCGAATATATCTACACCGCGTATTCGGTAATAGTAATTAACACCTGTATTCGATATGGTATCGTAATATGTATATTGCTTGGTATTGTTTGCATTTTCAAGATTTACAAATATATTTTTATTTATACGCTTAAAATGTATTGAGTCGGTAGATCTTTCAATAATATAATTGTTAAAATAATCTTCGTTAACAATTTTGGGCCAGTAAAGCTGAATTGTTTTATTGGTATATATGGCCGTTAAGTCGTATATTTTCGGTATTCCTCTGTAATCGTCGGGTTTTATCATTATATACGCTGTGTCGGCATATGTAGAGTCGGCATTAATAAAAATTTTATATAAATAAATTAATTCGGGATTGATTTTTTGAGAAAATCCCAACCCCATATATTTAGCCAAAGTAAAATTTTGCGAAGCCATTAAAAGGGCAAAAGAGTATCTGTTGGTTTGCTCTTTTGAAATATTAATCATATCTAAAAAGCTTGTTTCATCGGTAGCCACAGAAAAACCTTCGCCAAAAATTGCTTGTGCGGCAATTGCGGCATAATCATTTGTATCGATAATATGCTCCCATTTTTTCTTTTCCAATATCATTATAGTATCGGTATTTTGATACACAGGGCGAAATGTTTTTTTATTAATTATGTATTTTTCAATACAATATCCGTTTAAGTTTCCGGCGTTCCACAGAGCATAGTTGCCGGGAGCCCAACGCAACATTAAAGTGTTTTGTTTTACGGCATAATTAATTCTTATATTATTTTTATTTTGAGCAAATAAATTTATGCTGAAAAATAAAATTAAAGCTGTATATAATATTTTTTTATTATTCATAATGGATAGAGAATGTTTTTGTAGTAGTTATTTTATTAATTCCGGGCAAAATATATTTAACAATAAAATCATAACGCTTATTCAAAATCTCTGTTTCAAATTTACTGTCAATTAAATGTTGTAAATATGTATTTTCATTATAATTTGAATTGTATGCTTTACTTTTTAGATTTAAATAATCGTTATACATCTTGTATGCAGAATATAACTTAAATGATTTAAATTGTAATTGCCAATCAATAATTCCAGTTGTTATAACTTGTTCATTTAAAATAAAATTACCTCCTGTTTGTTTTATAAATACTGAATTTACCGGTGGTATTCCAAGTGGAAGTTTCGGTCTGTCAAGAGTTATACCAAAATTATAGTAGTTTTTATACACCAAATCATAAACATATTTTTTATACCAGTAATTATCTTGTGCCACAAAAGAGCATTGTATTAAAGGGTCTGTTCTATTGTCTCCATTAATTTCAATAGAACCAAATAATTCATCCGCATCAAAATATTTTGAATGTCTATGAAATCCTGCAACTATTACACTTGATGCATCATATAATAAATCCAAAGCGTTTATTTTAGCGTTAAAAGTGTTATATTTGCTTGTTCTTATATGGTAAGCAAGCATAGTTTCTTCGTCAACAGACTGTCTTACTTCTCCTTCAATTTTTTTTGTGGTTAGAGTATCACCACCCGTAGCCAAAAGACTTTCTTCTTTAGCAACATTATCGTCAACATTTTTATTTTCAACAACAGGAATATTTACCAGTTTAAATTCGTAAACGGTAGAATTGCTTAAATTTTCCGGTATTGTAAAATCAATTCTTTTTTCTTGTTTGTTGTAAGTGTAATCAACTTGTCGCCAGTGCGAGTTGCAAACAAACCTAGCATCAAGAATCCACCGCTCATCGGGCGGAAACTCAAACAGATAATTCTGCCCTTTATCAAGTTGAATATATCCTTTTGAATATTCGTGCGGATAAAAGTTCAGTTGGTTAACGGTAGGATAGCAATATAAAACGTTTCGTAAAGGGATATAATTTGGAGCTTCTCCGGTAACAAATGTTACTTGTTGAGTTTCGGCTGCAACTTCGCCATTGGTTTTTACAGTTTCCCATTTAGAGTTTTTATACTCTTCAAACACAACTTTCACATCTCCTTTAATCTCTTTTTTCGGTGGTAATATTTCATGAGATTCAAAAGCTAAAACGGTAGTGTCGGCATTCCAATTAAAACGTCCATGTATAATTTTTCCGTCGCATTTGAAATTACAATGGTCGAGTTTTATTCTAAATGTTCGTAGCGAATTGTCAATATCGGTCATTTGAAATTTTTTGTTAATTTGATAATTAAAAGCTACTTGCGGAGAGGCAAACACATCAACTCCTGTTGTTCCCGATTTAGGAGAAAAGTCGGCAATTACATTAATTCCGTCAAGTACATCGCCACCAACCATATTACATTTTTCACCTACTTCAAATTCAAAGTTGCAATGTCCTTTAACCAGCCCGCCGAATACATTATAATACCCCCCCACAGCACCCTTTAAATATAAAGGATTTGGCAGTTGAGCTTGTAATATTGCAGCAGCACCAATATCAAGAATATTTACATCTTTTTCTTTTCTGAAAATTTTTATATGTAGTCCTATGGTTCCTTGCACATAAGCATACATTTGCCCCGAAGCATACCATCCGTTTATACCGAGAGGGTCTGTATATCCCTCGCAATGAACATCATCGCCATAATTTACCAGCATTAAATCAAAACCTACCCCCATATTAAAATCTCCATAGAAAATCAAAACTTCTTTTCTTTCGGTTGCTACTTTCAACCTTGCTCCAAAGGCAAATCCTCCGGCATTGTCCAATTGATTAATATCTCTACACATATCAAGGTCTATGTCTCCCAATATTTCGGATACTTCAGAAGGAGGTTGAGGTATTCCGGGCACTGTTGTGCCTGTAACAAAATAAGCCTCAGCTTGTATCACACTCATTAATTTAACTCCCATTCTGTCGGTAGGTTGTCCTAAATAAACGTACCAATCGTTGTCGCTGAAATAGAGCTGTCCTTCCCCCGCTTTACCGTTCTCTCCTATTCCTACAATAGCATCATTTACATTTACATATGTTTCCATATTACCAAATAAATCATTTCCGGCAACATCATATTTCAAAAATAATCCGGCATATATTTTGGCTTTATTTTTAGGTGTTCCCGGATCGCTCATAAATAAAGCATCACCTTTTAAGCTAATGGAGTTTATTCCTCCTCCGTTGTTAAAATCCATGGCAAAAGTAACCTTGGCATTAAACGTTTTAATATTACCAATAGTACCTATTAAGGTGCTTGCTTTTAATCCTAGCCATATCGAATCGTTAGGGATATATTTAACACCCGAAAGCGAAACTCCTGCCAATTGAGTAGTGTCGTATTTTGTCATTGGGGTTTTAGGTAATTTTTTTTGGGTAGTATATATTTGTTTCATATGATAGTAAGCTCCGCCACCAAAGCCATATAAACCAACTCCCGGAAATATAACTGCCGGAGCAGCAAACGAAGCAAAAGCATCGGCATACCAATATCTGTAACCTTTTACATTTCCAAATTGAACTACTGCTTGCACACCCATACCGGGCTTAAACCAAGCCGTCACCATGCCTTTAATTCCATCACCGTAAGTTTTATCGTTTCTGAATATTTCTAACGAACCTGTAAATGAAAAAGCACTTTGGTGCACATCAATACTAAATTTATTAAATTCAGTATGCGAATATTTCCAAGATGCTATTCCTCCCGAATTATTATCGCTGTTTTGATTTACATTTTCTCCGTAAATAGTAAAATCGCCTAACGCACTAAATCCGTTATCGTTAGCTTTTACCAGTGTTACTAATACGCGAATATTAATACCGTGCTTGTTGTTTTCTTTTTTATAAGAAATACTTTTTACTTGAATAGGAAATCCTTTCATTTTTCCGCTTCCGGCTTCAAAACTGTTTATATCAAAATTCGGTTTGTCAGTTTGAATAACCATACCTTCAAAAGAAATATCAGCTAATTGCACTCCATCACCTTTGGGCAATCCTATTGACATTTTACCGTTTAATACAGCTTTTACATTATATTTTCCGCTTTTTTTTATTATTGCTACTTTAGAATTATCATATAGTTCTACATTTGCAGCCCATAAGTCGAACTTAGTAGAATCGGGAGGACTAACAGCAAATGTATAATTCGATTTATCATCAATTATTGCATTATAATACATGGGCGAAGGCTTCTCGGATACAGGTAGATTTATTTTTCCCGAGAAATTAAAATAGTCGAAACTACTTGCTTGCAAAGCAAACTTCAGTGTATCTATTGAAAATTGCCAACCTGCTATACTTCCTTTTTCTAATGTCAAAATATTCGATGCAAAAAGTTTTCCGGTAAAGCCGTTATCATCAAAAAGCATGTCTTGTGCTCCTATACCAGCCGACAAACTATCTTTACCATTCATGTCTTTAGGCAATTTCACTTCAAATTTTTTAATATATATACCTCGCCACAAAGGAGCATCAAGCCCAAGTCCTAAATCTTTAATATACATGTTTGTATATGCTCCAAATTGAGGATTACGAATATCGCTCAAGTCTATTGTTGCTTTTTGTGTATAAAACCCAAATCCGTCAAGATTTTTTAATTGAAAAGGATCTATATTTATATCAATTAAAATATCATTATAATCGGTAAATTCGGTAATAAACTCAGCTTTTACCGTTTCATTTGTAATTTTTTTTCTAGTTGCAGGGTCTTCTTTTACTAATAAATCTTTTGGAAATTCTACAACTGCCCCTAGCGATGTACTATTATACCCTTTGCAATCAAAATGAACAAAGGTTTTATCCGGTATCAAATTTAATTTTAAATTTCCTACTTTAATAGGTTTTTTTGTTACGAGCTTTAATTTAGCATCTAAAAAACCCCAAGGGAAAAAAGCAATACTGTCAGCCATAAAACATATATTTTTTTCCGAACCGGAAAATTTTACATTCATATATGCTTTTGCAACCGCACCGTTTCTGGTAAATTTAACATCGTCAACAACAATAATTATGGTCATTCCTCCTATACTTTTTGCTATACCTATTGGTAAACTATATGCTTTATCCGATGTCAAAACATCAACAAGTCTGTTCTCTTTTTTTACCTTCTCTGTTAATGCTATAATTTTTGCCTCTAATTCTTCTGTTGTTAGTGTATCATTACAATTATTATCACCATCCGGTAAATATGTAACAGTGGATGCATTAGTATTTAATATAATAATAAATATTAATAATAAACAGTTTATTATTCTACTTAAATATTTCATTATAAGAAGTTTTAAAATTATACCTGTAACCTATTGTTACTGTTAAATCGGTAATATTTTTTTTAGGATTAATATTTCTATTTTGTACAATAAATGATAAATTGAAATTATGTTTCTTTTGTAATATATAATTACACGATGTTCTAAAAACCAAAACAGAATTCACATTGGCTTTAGCATTGTTAAAACTTGAATTATACGACATAGAAGTAGAAACTCTTAATGTTTTGTCAAACAACGACTTGTTAATACCTGCTGTAGGACCTAAAGTAAAAGTGTCAAACGAGTTTGGTGCTTTCGTGTAGTTTGAGTTTATTGAAGAAAATACTGTTATTTTCTTTTTTAATAATCCTAAACTATATGCAATGTTTCCGTTATAAAAATCTGCTCCGGGTAGTGTATTATTTCCCTGTTCGGATGTTGCATGTTGCATATTAAAGTTAAAATTTAAAGATTGCTGTTTCTCTTTACTTTTAATATCTCCTAATATATAATTAACATTTACAGCTATATTCTGATTTATTTGAGTGTAATTTAATGTATCAAGATTTTTGTATGGGTTTTGTTCATTTATATAATCAAAATCATTTCTAATAAATGTGTATCCCGTAAAATTTGAATATGTAGAATTAATATTTATTTTTTTGTTGATAGCATATGATAAGTTAATATTTCCTACTACTTTTTTTGTTTTACTCAATTTCATATCGTCCAAATCGTTGCGTTGAAGCCCGATTCTTCCACTTAAATTTATCTTATTTTTCATTAAACTTTTTGATGCATCAAGAGTAATGTTTTCAAAATCGTTTGTAAAATAATAAGCTCCAAGTGTTGTATAACCCGGATCAATTCTTTCGTAAGTAGAACCTACGCTGTAACTTTTTCCCGAATATTTAATTGATGTGTTAAATGCATTGTAATATGATGTAGCTATTGAATTAGTCATCAAAAAATCGGTTAACTTAAAAATATTTTTTCCTTCGCGTTTTTCCATAATACGCCTATCATCAGTAATAGCTGTAGAGGCATATTCTACTGTAAACATCAATCTTTCAAAGATTTTTTTTGTCGCATTTAAGCTAATAGCAAGATTCTCTTGTGGTTTGATTATTGTTTTTACCGGCAACTTATTTAATGACGATACATCATCATAAGCATTAAATAATATTAATGACACTTCTCCATCGGCAAATAAATAACCAATTTTAAATCCATAACCGTAACGAGCAAAAGATGGTGTTGCTTTTAAATTTAATGTATCTTCTTCAACAGGTTTTAATAATCTGCCATACATAACACTTACTTTAATAGGCTTGTCAGGTGGCGTAAGTTCTATTCCTGCTCCTAAAAATTGATGCCCGCTCAATGTGTATGATGAAAAGCTCATTGAGTTATAACCAAGATATGTTTTTATCCATTTATATGAAGGTTGTATTCCGAATTGATTAAAATTAAAAGGATGTGAAAAATTTTCACTGTAATTTGAATATGTAAAGTTGAACGGACAATTTATTATTCCAAAAAAAACAAAATTAAGATTACCGTTTAACACATATGTAAACGGTTCACGAACATTTAAACTATCCGGCGAATGAAAAAAAACAGAAGTAGCAGATACTCCTCCGTTTAAAGTAAACGGTTCGTTTTTTGTAATTCCTGACAATTCTTGTCCATAAATAGTATTAATAAACAAAACAATAAATGTTAATATTATTATTTGCTTAAACGATGTCAATATTTATTGGTTTTTATAGTGTATATCTTATTTTCTCTATACCATTCTCTTACTTTTTGCAATAATTCAGGTGTAATTTCTTCATCTATTTCTCCGTATTCATCTAACTTCACCGGAAAATCTTCAATCTCTGTTGATAAATATTCTACTAAAAAATAAGCACAACTAATTTCTCTTTCATCAATAGGGTTATTTGTAACACAAATATTTTTATCTGTTAATACCCATTCAAAAATTATATCATATATACTTTTTTGCCTTGTGTAAATTAAATCGGGAATAATAACTTGAACAAAGTCCGTATTTATATTAAAATTTGCTACTCTATTCTTAATATAATTTATTGCGTCATCGTTCCCTAACCGAGCCAATGCCAAATAAACATCCCATTTTTCCGATTTATTATATACCGATAATAGTTTTTTATTTAATAAAATTTCTGCATCCGGACTACCTGCATAAGCGGCAAGTTTATATACATCTCCTCTGTAATAGCTGCATTTTTGTATCAAGCTGTCTAAATTATTCAATGATGACGAATTATAATCGGAAATACTAAATCTTTGTAAATATTGTAATAAAGAGTACGTATTTCCTGAATTCTCAGTAAAACACTGTTGAACAAAAAGATTAACAACAAATTGTCTGTTTTTTTTATTTTTACTTTTTAATGCCGATAATGCAAAATATCTATACGATTGCTTTCTTATTGCAGGAAGCGTATCTGAAACGTAAGGTGACAAAATAGGTTTGATTGTTGAAAAAACATTAGGATTACATATTACTGATATCTCTTCGTCTATCGGAATATTATTTCGAATTTTCTCCATCTTATCCGAAATCGATAAAGATAAATCATCTTTCAATTGTGCATATATTAAATTCCCTATGCTAATTAAAATTGCAAATAAAAAAAATTTCATACTCTTTATTTCTCGTTCGTTATGTAAATATACATTTTAATTTAAAAAAAAAAGAATTTCACATAACTATTTCAACAATAGTTCATTAGATTTTTAATATCGAATACGCTAATTTATTGAATTACAAGTAGTTAGACAGGATAAAGATTTCTTATTTATTCCTTTTACATTAATATGTAATGAGCTATTATCAAAAAAATGATAATAAAAAAATCGTATGAAAAACAAACAAAAAAAGTGACCTCAGGAGGACTCGAACCCCCACCCCGGGAACCGGAATCCCGAGTTCTATCCTGTTAAACTATGAGGCCAAAGTGTTTGCAAAAGTAATAAATTAAAATATATAATAAATATTGCATGCTGTAAAAAGATAAAACAATTATCTTATCGGTATTAACGTGCTATATAATAATATATTAACACTAATGTTATCAACAGTTGTTAATAAATTGCTTTTAATTTGGTTTTTTGATTAGTTATATTTGTGCAAAATTTTGGGATATGGCAGTAAACTATTCGGAAGATTCAATAAAAACATTAGAGTGGAATGAACACATACGGCATCGTCCGGGAATGTATATCGGTAAATTGGGCGACGGCTCGTCACGCGACGATGGTATTTATGTTTTGCTTAAAGAGGTGTTAGATAACTCCATCGATGAGTTTATGATGGGCAACGGAAAGCAGATAATAATTACCATAAATGACAGAGTTGTTACAGTTCGCGACTTTGGCAGAGGTATTCCGCTTTCAAAAGTTATTGATGTTTCATCAAAAATGAATACCGGAGCAAAATACGATTCCAAAACATTTCAAAAATCGGTAGGACTAAACGGTGTAGGTATAAAAGCCGTAAATGCTCTTTCCACAAAATTTATAATTAAATCATTTCGCGACGGCGAAGTTAAAACAGTAGAATATTCTCGCGGTAACATAGTTAACGACTTGTCGATAGAAAAAACAGATGAACCGAATGGTGTATTTGTAGAATTTATTGCCGATGAAGAAGTTTTCGGTAACTACCGATATATGTCCGATTATGTTGAACCGCTTTTGCGTAACTATACCTTTTTAAATGCAGGATTGACAATTGTTTTCAATGGTGAAAAATATCTCTCACGTAACGGATTGTTCGACTTGCTCAATGAATATATGAATGCTCCCGGTTTGTATCCCGTAATTCATCTTAAAGACAATGATATTGAACTTGCAATGACTCACGGGCGTCAATACGGAGAAGAGTATTATTCGTTTGTCAACGGACAACATACCACACAAGGCGGAACACATCTGGCTGCTTTTCGCGAAGGCATCGTGAAAACGGTAAGAGAATTTTACGGTAAAAACTTTGAAGCCGCCGACATCAGAGCTTCTATTTGTGCAGCAATAAGTATTAGAGTTAGCGAACCTGTTTTTGAATCACAAACAAAAACAAAACTCGGTTCAAAGGACATCGGACCAAACGGACCTTCCGTCAATAAATTCATCACCGATTTTTTAAAAAATCATCTCGACAATTTTTTACATAAAAATGCCGAAACAGCCGAAATTCTGCTTAAACGCATTCAAGATTCCGAACGTGAACGTAAAGCAATGTCGGGAATTAAAAAACTTGCAAAAGAGAGAGCTAAAAAGGCAAGTTTACACAATAAAAAATTAAGAGACTGTCGTGTGCATTATAATTCAAATCACGACCGAAAACTCGAAACGTCTATTTTTATTACAGAGGGAGATTCGGCTTCGGGTTCTATCACAAAAAGCCGCGATGTTGACACGCAGGCTGTTTTTAGCTTAAAAGGGAAGCCGCTCAATAGTTACGGACTTTCCAAAAAAATTGTTTACGAAAACGAAGAGTTTAACCTTCTTCAAGCAGCTTTGAATATTGAAGAGGATATGGAAAATTTGCGTTACAACAATATTATAATTGCTACCGATGCCGATGTTGACGGCATGCATATCAGATTGTTGCTTATTACTTTCTTTTTGCAATTTTTCCCCGATTTAATTAAAAATAAACACGTTTATATTTTACAAACACCTCTTTTTAGGGTTAGAAATAAAAAGAAAACTTTTTATTGTTATTCTGAAGAAGAGAAAGAAAAAGCAATAAAAGAGCTTGGTGCAAATCCTGAGATTACACGATTTAAGGGACTTGGTGAAATATCGCCAAATGAGTTTAAACATTTTATAGGAAAAGATATAAGATTAGACCCCGTAAATATTAAAAAGGGTGACTCAATATCCGATTTATTGGCTTTTTATATGGGGAAAAATACTCCTGACAGACAGCAATTTATTATTGAAAATTTGAGAATACTCGAAGATTAACATTATTTAAAGTTTGTAAAGAAAAAAATTATAATATGTCCGAAGAATTAGAAAAACAAGAGAATAAACCCGGCAACGGGCATTCCGACAACCCCGAAGATGTAAAAACCGACAATTTACAGCATGTATCGCACATATCGGGCATGTATCAAAACTGGTTTTTGGATTATGCCTCGTATGTAATTCTCGAACGTGCCGTGCCGCATATCAACGACGGGTTAAAACCTGTTCACAGGCGTATCCTGCATTCAATGAAACGACTCGACGACGGCAGATACAACAAAGTTGCCAATATTATCGGACACACTATGCAGTTTCACCCTCATGGTGATGCATCAATAGGCGATGCTCTTGTTCAGCTCGGACAAAAAGACCTGCTTATCGATTGTCAGGGTAACTGGGGGAACGTATTTACCGGCGACAGTGCGGCGGCTCCGCGATATATTGAGGCTCGCCTCTCCAAATTTGCCCTTGATGTGGTTTTCAGTCCTAAAATTACAGAATGGAAACCATCGTATGACGGACGTAACAAAGAGCCTGTTACACTTCCCATGAAATTTCCATTACTACTTGCTCAAGGTGTAGAAGGTATTGCTGTGGGACTTGCGTCAAAAATTTTACCTCATAATTTCAATGAACTTATTGATGCGTGTGTTGCACACCTTAAAGGCAAATCGTTTGAGTTGTATCCCGATTTTTATACCGGCGGAATGATTGATGTATCGAAATACAACGACGGCTTGCGAGGCGGTGCGGTTAAAGTGAGAGCACGCATCGAAAAAGTTGATAAAAAAACACTTGCCATTAAAGATATTCCTTTCGGAAAAAACAGCTCTACTCTGATAGATTCGATACTTAAAGCCAACGAAAAAGGTAAAATTAAAATAAAACGTATTGACGATAACACCGCAGCCGAAGTGGAAATACTTGTGCATCTGGCACCGGGTACTTCGCCCGATAAAACTATTGATGCTCTTTATGCTTTTACCGATTGTGAATTGTCAATATCGCCGAATGCCTGTATTATTGAAGATGATAAACCTAAATTTATCGGTGTATCCGAAATTCTTCGCCATTCGGCAGAATATACCAAATATCTGTTAAAACAAGAACTTCTTATCAGACTTGGCGAACTGCAAGAGGCGTGGCATCAATCGTCGCTTGAAAAAATATTTATCGAAGAACGTATTTATAAAGATAAAGAATACGAAGAGGGGAAAAACTACGAAGCGGTTATCAAACACATTCACAAACGATTAAAACCGTTTAAAGATAAGTTTATACGCGAAATTACCGACGACGATGTTAAGCGTTTGTTTGAAATAAAAATGCGTCGTATTCTTAAATTCTCATCGAAAGAAGCTGAAGAACATTTGTTGAATATCGAAGACGAAATATCGGTAGTAAAAAATCATCTCGACAATCTCAACGACTTTGCTATTGATTATTTTAAAAATATAAAAAAGAAATACGGCAAAGGAAAAGAGCGAAAAACCGAAATTCGCAATTTTGAAAGTATTGAAGCAACAAAGGTTGTCGTGGCAAACGAAAAATTATATTGTAACTTTAAAGAAGGATTTATAGGAATCGGCACGGCAATGCGTAAAGAGGAGTTTGTGTGCGATTGTTCGGATATTGACGATATTATTGTTTTCAGAAAAGACGGGAAATACCTTGTAACAAAGGTATCGGACAAAACATTTGTGGGCAAGGATATTGAACATATTGCCGTATTTAAAAAGAACGATGAACGTACTATTTATAATGTAATATATCGCGACGGAAAATACGGCAAAACATATATGAAACGCTTTGCCGTGAAAGGTGTAACTCGCGATAAAGAGTATGACGTCACAAAAGGAACACAAAATTCGCGTGTTTTATATTTCAGTGCCAATCCCAACGGTGAAGCCGAAATTGTGAAGGTTTATCTGAAACCGCGTCCGAAACTTAAAAAACTGATTTTTGAACTTGATTTCAGTAAACTTGCAATAAAAGGGCGAAGCAGTCAGGGAAATATCTTAACTCGCCATCAGGTTCATCGTATTGTAATGAAAGATGCGGGAGTGTCAACTTTGGGAGGAATAAAAATATGGTTCGACGAGGTGGTGGCACGCCTAAGCACCGAAGAACGTAATTTGTATCTAGGCGAATTTAAATCGAATGATAAAATTCTTGTGGTAACAAAAGACGGCGATTTCAACTTTACAAATTACGATTTGAGCAATCACTATCCCGATAATATTTTGTTGATTGAAAAATTTCAACCTAACAAGGTATTTACCGCTGTATTTTACGATGCCGAACAAAAATTTTATTATCTGAAACGTTTTGAATTTGACGAATCGGCAAAAGACGGTAACATTATCGGCGACAATCCCGATTCTAAGTTGATAGTTCTTTCGGATGAAAAATGGCCCCAAATTAAAATTACTTTTGGCGGTAAGCATGAAAGTCGCGAAGATGAAATTGTTGATGCCGAAGAGTTTATTGCCGTAAAAAGTTACAAGGCACGCGGAAAGCGACTTACAACTTATGAAGTGAGTAAAATAGTTGAAACAGAACCTTTGCAAAAGGAAGAACCGGAAGAAGAAACACCGGAAAACAGCAATGATGATAATGGTTTTGATGAAAACGGAAATGCAATAAAAGTGGTTCCGCCCGAAGATGCAGGAGAACAAATGTCGTTGTTTGGAGATAGTTAGTTTATATAAGTTAACGCGAATAGAAGAAATAATTAAATGAATAAAACAGCAAAACCGTTTATAAAGTGGGCAGGAGGAAAATCACAACTTTTACCGGAAATAATGAATGTTATTCCTGATAGTTTAAAACAGTTAGATTTTATTTATATTGAACCTTTTGTAGGCGGAGGAGCTACTCTATTTTGGATTTTACAAAAATACCCGAATATTAAAAGAGCCGTAATAAATGATATCAATATTGATTTAACTAATTCTTATAAAACAATAAAAGAAAATGTAGAATCTGTAATTTCTGTTTTAAAAAGATGGGAAAAGGAGTATCATTCATTTTCAGATAAACAAGAACAAAAGAAAGAATATTATTATTCAAAAAGAGCACTATTTAATTCCGGAAATTCTGATTTAATTAGTCAAACAGCTTTATTTATCTTTCTAAATAGAACTTGTTTTAATGGATTATATAGAGTAAATAAAAAAAATGAATTTAATGTTCCTATCGGTAGTTACAAAAAACCAATGATTTGCGATGAAGTTAATTTGAGAGCGGTAAGTAATATTTTACAAAAAGTTGAGATTTTAAACGGAGATTTTGAACAGACTTTGGAGTATGCAGAAAATAAAACTTTGTTTTATTTTGACCCACCTTATAAACCATTGAATGAAACTTCTAGTTTCAATTCTTATGCAAAAGATGAATTTGATGATAATGAACAAATAAGACTTGCTAAATTTTGTGAAAAAGTTGATTTGTTGGGATACCACTGGATATTAAGCAATTCTGATGTTAAAGGCAAGAATCCTGATGACAACTTTTTTGATGAATTGTATTCTAATTTTAAAATCAAGAGAGTTCTTGCGAGACGAAATATTAACTCAAATCCAAATAAAAGAGGAGAATTGACAGAGTTGTTAATTACAAATTACGCCTATGAAAAAATTATGTCGATTGCTCAATAAAACAGAAGATAACCTTTTTGAAGAAATAATATCTTCATTTAAGAATAAGATTACTCAATGGAGTTATTTTGTAAACTGGCAAAAGGTTTTGCAGAATATAGAACTAATTGAGAAAGAGTTGAATTTATTAAACTATTTGATTGGTAAAAAAGATTTACACAAAGAAACAGTTGATTTATTGTTAAATTATCCCGATGTAATAAAAGCAATTCCGTTACTTCTTGCAATAAGAGATAAATCGATAGAAGTTCTTATTGATACACGGAATTTTATTTATCGTGAATTTGATTTTTCTAAAAAAGAATATACGAAAGACGAAATAATATCATTTGCCGATTTTATCCTTAAAAGCGGTTTAGGAGAGCTTTTAAAAGACAAAAAGATTAAAAATCTTGTAGATTATGCAACAGGCGTTGAGGTTGGGTTAGACAGCAATGGAAGAAAAAATCGTGGCGGAACGCTTATGGAGAGCTTGGTTGAAGAATTTGTGAGAGATACCTGCAACAAGTTACACATTGAATATATGCCACAAGCAACAGCAAAGAAAATAAAAGAAAAATGGAACATAGAAATAAAAGTAGATAAATCATCACGAATTATTGATTTTGCTATAAACAAGAATGGTAAACTTTATTTTATCGAGGTTAATTTTTATGGTGGTGGTGGTTCTAAATTAAAATCAACAGCAACGGAATATATTCGTATGAATGAGTATTGGAATAAACAAGGAATTGAATTTATTTGGATAACTGATGGAGCCGGTTGGAAATCTACATTGAAACCGTTAAGAGAATATTTTGATAAAGCAGATTATTTATTAAATCTGGAAATGTTAAGAAATGATATTTTAAAAAGGATATTATCACATAATGCTTAAACCCTATTTCAAATCAAAGGATAAAAATTTCACCTTGTTGCAAGGTGATGTATTCGAGTTATTGCCACAATTCGACTTTAAATTTGATATGATTTTTGCCGATCCTCCTTACTTTTTGTCAAATGACGGATTGACAATAAAAAATGGAAAAATAGCAAGTGTAAATAAAGGGAAATGGGATAAATCAAAAGGATTTGAATATATAAATGAATTTAATCGTAAATGGTTAAAGCTGATTCGTGATAAAATGAAAGAAGATGCCACAATATGGATTAGTGGCACAATGCATAATATTTTTAGTATAGGGCAAATTTTAACCGAATTGGATTTTAAAATTTTAAATATAATAACTTGGCAAAAAACGAATCCACCGCCAAATTTTTCTTGTCGCTATTTCACTCATTCAACCGAACAAATTATCTGGGCAAGAAAGAATGCAAAAGTTCCGCATTATTTTAATTACGAACTTATGAAGGAGATTAATAATGGTAAACAAATGAAAGACGTTTGGTCATTACCGGCAATTGCCAAATGGGAAAAATCTTGTGGCAAACACCCTACTCAAAAACCTCTTTCTGTATTAACAAGAATAATACTTGCTTCTACAAAACAAGGAGCTTGGATTTTAGACCCTTTTGCAGGAAGTAGTACCACAGGAATAGCAACTAATTTATTAAAAAGAAAATTCCTTGGTATAGATATAGATATAGAATTTCTTGAGATAAGTAAAAATAGAAAACTTGAAATTGAAGATGAGATGATACTTAACAAATACCGAAATAAGTTACAGGGATTTAAGGATGCAAGACAATTGGAATTTCATTTATTAAGAGAGCCAAATGAAAAATATAAAACAGAATTGGATTTAACAGTATCTTATAGAGAAAACAAACTGTAGCACCTTACATAAACCCTGCTATTTAGTTCGATTGATACAAATAAACAGATGAAGGTAAGAATTTAAGACAACGATGATAAATAAAAAATATAACATTTATGCACACTATTATATATTTAACGGGTTATATGGGTTGCGGTAAAACTACCACAGGCAAAAAACTTGCCGCAAAACTCAATTATAATTTTATTGATTTGGATTCTTTTATTGAGGAAACACAAAACCAATCAATACCCGAAATATTTACTGTCAAAGGTGAAGATGCTTTTAGAGAAATAGAAAAAGGTGCTTTGCATAAAACCTTTGATATGTCGAACACTGTAATATCAACAGGTGGCGGAACTCCTTGCTATTTTGACAATATGGAACAAATGAACAAGCACGGAGCAACTGTTTACATTAAGTTGTCGCCCAAAACACTGTTTGACAGATTGAGAAATGTCAAAACCGAACGTCCGCTAATTAAAAATTTTAACGATGCCGAATTGCTTAGTTTTATTGAGAAAGCTCTTGCCGAGCGAGAGCCGTTTTACAATAAAGCAAAATTTATAGTAAACGGAATAGGGTTGACTCCGAAAATATTGATAGAGTTGATGAATAATAAAAAGACCTAACAGGTTTTTAAAACCTGTTAGGTCTGAAATATATAAAATATAAACAGATGAAGATAAAAAATACAATTTTTATTAAAGACTGGCTTGTACTTAAGCCTTATGAAAAGCAAACTGAAACAGATAACTATTATCTGAAAATTTGTAATAAGGTAAAAAATCAGATAACTCAATACTCAGAGTTATTCGAAGAGTTTGATTTACCTGATGGCATTAACCACTTATCGTGTTTTCTAACTTCATATTTTGAAGATATTATATCAGAGTCAAATATTTGGAATTCTTTTGTGAAAATACATAAAAGAATGTATGGTAAACAACTGCCTTTTTATGATGTGTCTGAATATTTCGAAGAAGAGATAAATATACAAGATGTAACATTTCTTATTTGGTATTTTTTTAATACTATTCAGCAAGAGAGGTTTGTTAGTCCTTATAACCCTGTTTTTTTTGATATGGCATTCAATATTATGGATGTTTTTGATGATGAATATGAGTTTGCTCCCGAAAATAAACACCTTCAATCATTTTATACCATAAATAAAAACGAAACGGATTTTTATATTGCCAGAGCACTTATTGACAATATTCTTTTTAATAGTTATCTGTTTTATTTTGACACTTTCAAAGAATTGATGCTTGAAGAAGCAGATATTATAGAAGAAGCTAATGAGGAATATTTAATAAGTATTTTGCAGGAAAATCATAATAATTTATTGCTATCATTACATACAAGATTGTTAGCTTTTAAGGGACAAGATTGGGCTGCGGAAATTGTTGGTAAAAATCACCCTTTGCACAACGATTATTTGAATATATCAAAACGGATTGTCGGATACTTTTTTTACAAAGGACAAGATGACGAGAATATTTTTCTTGAACATATTGCTTCCGGGAAAAAGTTTAATCTGACAAAAAAATCATTCGATCATAGTGATAGTTTAAAAGAAATAGATTCTTTTATTTATATGGGGATTGTTTTATGGCAAAACGAGTGGTGGTTTTCAGGAGTGTTCTTTACCACTGAATTTAATGCCGATATTGTTTTAGATGAAAAAAATTCGGTTGAACATAGACGAATGGTAAGTTTTCTTGATGATAAATCAAAAATATATGAGTCTCTAGAAGATGAGTATAAAGCTTTTAAAGAGTTTTCCGGAGGTTCGCAAATTGTATTTTTGAAAGTAGATAAAATAGATAATTACATACGTAACTATATAGAATATTTCAACAAATCATTAAAATTATCAGAAAAAGCAAAAGCGAAAGCAATAAAACGGATAAAAAAAGAAGGTTTACTGGATATTGATACAAATAATACATCATATTTAACCGATTTGGAAGATGCTGAAAGTGGACTTGTTTTTTTTAACCCCAAAAGTGGTATTGAAATAGCTGTAGATATTAATAGTGCTTTTCCTTCTCCTGAAAATCCTTTTTATAATGAACAAGAAAATGAAGAAGCTATTTTAAAATTATTTATGAACGAATCTTATTCTACTGAGTTGGTAAAATACAATATTGATAACTTTAAAAATGAAATTCCTTTTTTTAAAAAACCGGAGGGGCAGTTTTTTCTTGAAAATGCAGACTTTTTATTACGTTTTTTTAAAAGAGGCTATTATCATACAGAACCGCAAATAACTCTTATTTAGAATTGTATTAAACCCGACTTATGCAGTAGGAGTTGTGAAATAACGAACTTACGGCATTTAGTAAGGGTTAATCCCGATTTAGAAATACACCATTTTGGTTATTGTCCAAAATAGATGTAGTTCTTTATCGCTATACAATAGAAAACTATTTTTGTTTTCTATTGCATAGTT
>Ga0256845_1000536_pt1 | contig 35349 bp, 31 predicted proteins | sample RiftiametaG_FD_189101 | JGI IMG/M metagenome (GOLD analysis project Ga0256845, IMG submission 189101) | Tube worm associated microbial communities from hydrothermal vent at the East Pacific Rise, Pacific Ocean - Riftia | ecosystem: Host-associated > Annelida > Integument > Unclassified ...
GGACTTTATGAAGCTAGAATTAAATTAGCTTCGAATATTTGGAGAGTATTTTGCTTTTTCGACAAAGGAAAACTTGTTATTCTTTTAAATGGTTTCACTAAGAAAACTCAAAAAACACCAAAGAAAGAAATTGACAAAGCACTAAAATTAATGGCTGATTATTATCAAGACAAAAAAGGAAATAAAGATGAATACTAAAAGTTGGAAAGACATAAAGGATTCTGTTTACGGACAAAAAGGAACAGAAAGACGAGATGAATTAGATAGGGATTTTGAATCATTTAAAATTGGACTCCTTTTAAAGAAAGCCCGAGAAGAAAAGCATTTAACACAAGAGCAACTTGCTGAGCTTGTAGATAAAAAAAGGACTTACATTTCAAGAGTTGAAAATAACGGTAGTAACTTGACCTTAAAAACTTTATTTGACATCGTTGAAAAAGGACTTGGAGGAAAAGTTAATATCTCAATAGAAGTATAAAAACGTGCTACAACATTCTATATATAATATGCCTTGTTGCAAACATTTTAGCTTTGTGAAACTTGGGCAGTTAGTGCCATAGTTTTTGTTTGTGCTTTTTAATAGAAAATTAGCGAGCTGCATTCTCGCTTTGTAAATTGACAAGGGTTTCTATATTTAGTTGGTGCGGTCTCTGGATTCCTCACAAAAACTATTACTTTTAAGCCTTAAAGCGACTAGAGCACATTACATATAGTTGCGTTAAGCGAACCAACTCAAAAAAAAAAAACTCCCACAGTATTGAAAACCATCTTCGCTGTGTCCGATAGTCATCGCAGCGAATTCAGATTGCGTACCTTTTCACCCTTCGTAGCTTTTGCTCTCGCAAAACGTGCTCAGGGAAAACATATTTTCCTCGTTCTATCGAACTCAAAAAAAACGTGCTTTTCAAGACTTTATGTAGTTATTTCAATTTTCATTATTAGCATTACCAATAAATTTCAACACCCTATTTAGGTATTTTTCACCACCAACAATCCATACATTAATGTGATTGGCACCTTTTATTTGTAATAATTGCTTTTTATCTGATTTAATATTTTCAAAATTTATTATAGCATGGTAATTATTTATCCGCTCATCTACTGTTCCATGCACCAATAATATTGGTTGAGTAATTTTTTTAGCACTTTCTCGGGGCTGCACTTCGTTGCTTTTAAAATTTGCTATCGCACTAATTCTCCACATCAAATAATCAGCTATCCACTGATTTTTTATTCCTGTAATTCTGGTAAGGTATTCTTTTGAAACTTGGTTTAAATCAGAGAAAGTACTCTCTACAATTCCAAATTGAATACGTTTATCAATAGCCATTGTTTGCAAAGCAATAGCACCTCCCAAAGATTGCCCCCAAACTCCAATATTGGAACTTAATTGGTTATCCTTTATTATTTCGTCTATCAAAATAGAAATATCCTGTTTTTCGTAAAATCCAAACGTACAATATTTACCCCCACTTTCCCCATGCCCTCTCAAATCAATTAAAACAGTGTTATATCCGTTATCTGCTAATGTTTTCGATAGCTCTAAAAAGTGCTCTTTGTAAGATCTAATTCCATGCAACAAAATTATTGTTCCTTTATTAGCTTCCGTATTCGAATAAATTTTATAGCCTTTTAAAGTCAACTTATCTTCAGTTGTTATCATTATTTTTTGATAGTTTAAACCATAAGCTGTGGGTGATTTTTTTATCGGTTTTCCATTAAGTAATTGAATAACAAAGTTGTTGGGTTCAATAAAAATACGTGGCAAATAAAAATGAATAAATAAAATGTTAAAAAAGACTGTAAATAACAAAGCAGACTTAATTTTGTTTCTCTTTATTGTAGATAATAGCTTCATTTTAACCAAAATTGTAATTTAACGTTAAAACAAGCATTTTTATTATCTTTATCCTCCTATGAATAGAAAAACCATTCGATTAATTATATTTTTTGCTACACTATCCTTAGTGGGAATTATTGCTACGCAATTTTTTTGGGTTAAGAATGCTTACAATTTACAAGAGAAACAATTTAACGACAGGGTACAAATTGCATTAACCAATGTTACTAACGAACTGCTAAACATTAACCATGATGAAGCAAAATTGTACAACCCCGTAAAACAAATAAGCTCTAACTACTATACCGTTTTAATTAACGATACCGTAAATCCGTATTTGCTAGAAAGTTTACTGAGAAACGAATTTACCGAACGTAATATTCGCATCAATTTTGAATATGTTATTTACGATTGTTTTACCGATTCTATCGTTTTTGGGGATTACATTTCTATAGATGATACCGAAAAAGATCAACTACAAACAAAGTCTTACAATATGGTTTGGGATAAAGATGGTCATTATTTTGGCATTTATTTCCCTAGTAAAGAGTCTTATATTATGAGTAAAATGGGAATTTGGGTATTCTCCTCTGCTGTAATTCTTATCATCATTATTTTCTTTGCTTATACGATTAACATCATCCTCAAACAAAAGAAATTATCAGAAATAAAAAATGATTTTATCAATAACATTACCCACGAGTTTAAAACCCCTATTTCTACTATTTCTCTTTCGGCAGAAGTTTTATTAAACCCTAAAATTATAGAACAACCTGAACGTTTAAGAAACTACGCTAAAATTATTCAGCAAGAAAATAATCGCTTAAAAAATCAAGTAGATAAAGTACTGCAACTTGCTACTTTAGAGGACAGTAAGCTAAAATTAGAGAATGAAAAAATTGACATACACGAGTTAATTAAAACAGCTACCGAAAGTTTTAACCTAATTATTAAAGAAAGAAATGGGGATTTAAAAACTATTTTACAAGCTGAAAAATTCATTATTCTTGGTGATAAAATACACATTGCCAACACCTTACACAACCTTATTGATAATGCTATAAAATATTCAGCCGAGCAACCCCAAATTATGATAGAAACAAGTGATTACAAAGGTTATATTTCTATAAGTGTACAAGATAATGGTAGAGGTATACCTAAAGAAGCTCAAAAAAATATTTTCGATAAATTTTATAGAGCGCCTACTGGTGATGTGCACGATATTAAAGGTTTTGGCTTAGGATTAAACTATGTAAAAACAATTGTTGAAGCCTACAAAGGAAGCGTAAGATTAATTAGTAAAGAAAATGAAGGGACAACTTTTGTGATAAAATTACCCTTGATAATTGAAAAATAAAAATCACTTTGAGAAGTCTAAATTATTTTTTCATCTCAACAAATAAATTAAAAAAATGGCAACAGAAACAAAACAAATTAAAATATTATTAGCCGAAGATGATAGCAACTTGGGCTTTGTTGTTAAAGACAATTTAAAAGCCGAAGGGTATGATGTTACCTTGTGCGAAGATGGCGAAATAGCACTGAAGACTTTTGCCGCAGAAAAATTTGACATTTGTTTATTGGATGTGATGATGCCTAAAAAAGATGGTTTTGAAGTAGCTACCACAATCAGAGAAATTAATAAAGAGATTCCTCTAGTATTTTTAACCGCTAAAACCATGCAAGTGGATAAAGTAAAAGGTTTTATGCTAGGGGCTGATGATTACATTACCAAACCATTTGATTTTCAAGAGTTGACTTTACGTATTGAAGCCATTTTAAAACGGTGTAAATTAATGGTTGATGAAATAGTAGAAGTGATAGAAAACTACACCATAGGTAGCTATCAATTTGATGTGAAAAATCAATTGTTAACTTTAGGAAATGAAGAAAAAAGGCTCACAAAAAAAGAAACTCGTATTTTAACTTTTTTAGCCGAACACCTGAACGATATTGCTCCAAGAGAATTGATTCTTAAAAATATATGGGGAAATGATGATTATTTTAGCGGAAGAAGTATGGATGTTTTTATTTCTAAGTTACGAAAATACTTAAGCGAAGATGAAAAAATTCAGATTATAAACATACATGGTGTTGGATTTAAATTGGAGGTAAGTTAATGTAACAATAAACTAATTTAAAAATGTAACAATTAGACTATTCAAACTTGTAACTTTATAAACTTTTACACCTTATAACTACCCCCGAATTTGGAAACATTTCTAAAAAAAACTGCCAACCACATCATGCAAACTTATGCTGATGATATTAGTAACATTTGCATTGTACTACCCAATAAAAGAGCTGGTTTATTTTTAAAGCAGCACTTTAGTACCCTTATTGATAAACCCATTTGGTTACCCGAAATTTTAGGTGCCGAAGAATTGATTGAGCAGCTTTCTGATGTTGAAATTATTGATAATGTAACGCAGCTTTTTGAATTGTATGCCGCCTACAAAACCACAGAAAAAGAACCTGAAACTTTTGAAGAGTTTAGTAAATGGGGGCAAATTTTATTGCACGATTTTAATGAAATTGATCGCTATCTTATTCCCACAAAAAACTTATTTAATCACATTAACGAAGCTCGTGCTTTAGAAGTTTGGAATTTAGGAGAAGCTCCTATCACCGATTTTGAGCGTCAATACCTTAATTTTTGGAAACAGTTAGGCACACTTTACAATGCTTTTAGTAAACATTTAGCAAAAAAATCGTGGGCTTACCAAGGTAGTGCTTTTAGAAGTGTTGCTGAACATATTGCAACACAGCCAGAGCAATTTATCAAAGAAAAGATAAAATGGAAAAAAATTGTTTTTGTAGGGTTTAACGCTTTAAATAAAGCTGAAGAAACAATTATTTCAACATTAATAAAACAAAATAAAGCCGAAATTTTATGGGATGCTGATGCTTACTATCTAAATGATGATATTCAGGAAAGTGGTTTATTTTTAAGAGCTTTTCAGAAAAAAGCAGTTTTTACACCTTTTAATTGGATCAGCGATAAGTTTAATACAGAGACGAAAAACATTAATATTTTAGGAATCCCTCAAAATATTGGGCAAGCTAAATACATTACCAACATCATCAAAAAATTAGGTAACGAAAATAACTACAAAGACACATCGGTAGTGTTGGCAGATGAAAATTTATTAATTCCTGTTTTACAGTCTATACCTAAAGAAGTAGAGAATATTAATGTTACTATGGGGTATCCGTTAAAGAATACACCACTCAACAATTTTTTCGAATTTTATTTAACTGCACTCCTTAATGCAGAGCGTTTCGGACATAAAGGGGAACTAACCTACCATTATAAAGATATTTTAAAAATTGTACAGTTACCTTTTAGTAAAACTGTTTTTGGCGCTGACAATTGTTTGGCTGTTAAAAAGAAAATGGTAGAGCATAATTGGGTATTTATTAATAAAGAAAAAATTGATTTTATTAATGAACAGTTAGCCATAAATCTACCCAAAAGGTATACCATCCCTGGAATTTTAGAGCAATGTATCGTTTATATTGAGCAAGCAAAAACAGTTTATACGCAGCTTAAAAAAGAAGATAAAAATATGGAGATGGAATTGGAATATTTATTTCAATTTGCCAAATTATTTAACCAATTGACCACACTACTAGAAGAATACCCTTATATCGAAACGTGTAAAAATCTTTTTCTGCTTTACCGTCAACTACTAAGCTCCTACTCTATAGAACTGTACGGAGAACCTCTACTCGGTTTGCAAGTAATGGGAATGTTAGAAACAAGAAACATTGATTTTAAAAATGTGATTTTACTTTCGGCAAACGAAGGTGTTTTACCTGCAGGTAAGTCATTCAACTCTTTTATCCCTTTTGATATTAAAAGAGCTTACAGACTACCAACCCATATTGAAAAAGATGCTGTTTACGCTTACCATTTTTACCGTTTATTACAACATGCAGAAAACATCACTATCTTATACAATACCGAAACCAATGAGTTTGGTAGTGGCGAACAAAGTAGGTTTGTTACTCAAATAGAAAATGAACTGATTGACAAAAAAAATATTACCATCAACAAACAATTAATCTCTTATCCGGCTAATGTTGATGAGCATACAGAAAAAGAAGTGATAAAAACACCCGAGATTAAAAAAGCAATTATTGCTCGTTTAGATAAAGGCATTTCGCCCTCAGCACTAAACACCTACATCAATTGCCCATTAGATTTTTATTACAAATACGTGCTAAATGTTAGAGAAGCTGATGAAGTGGAAGAAACAATTGATGCTTCTAGTTTTGGAACTTATTTGCATGCTGTATTAGAAATTTTATACCAGCCTTTTATCAATAAAAACATTACCGAACCTGATTTAAAAAAGCTGTTAAAATTAGTTCCTGAAACTACTCACCAAGTTTTTTCTGAAGATTTTAGCGATAAAGAATTAACCTCTGGTAAAAACTTATTGGTTTATAATGTTGCCTTAAATTACCTGAATACTTTTATAAAAAATGAAATTGATTTTGTAAAAAATAGTAAAGATGATTTATACATTAACGCCTTAGAAAAAGAGTTAAAAGGAACTATTTCTATTACCCATAATGAAGAAAAAATAACAGTTAACTTAAAAGGTTTTGCTGATAGGATAGATAGTTTTGGTGATACGGTTAGAATTATAGATTACAAAACTGGCTTAACCGAAACTAAAGATTTAGCAATTAAAGATATTGAGGAATTAAAAGAACCTAACAAAAGAAATAAAGCATTTCAGATTTTGATGTATGCATACATGTACAACAAACAACGAGAGAGTACTAACACGCAATTAAACTCTGGTATTATTTCTTTTAGAAAGCTAAGTAATGGATTTATGCCCTTTATGATGAATAAAACTGCTCAAATTGAACAAGAAACATTAGCTGAATTTGAAACCGTTTTAACAGCTATTATTGCTGAAATGTTAGATACAGAGATTCCTTTTAAACACCAATCGGAAGCATTGTATTGTGAATTTTGTGGGTAGTTAATCATTTTTATATACAGGAAAAATTATAGACGAAGTATACTTAATCAAAAATTCTGGATCCCGGATATCCGCTGCGCTACTTCCGGGAAGAATAAGATACAGGGATATAAATTTGAGATACTCACAAAAAAATATTAATTCCTGCGTAGGAATCTAGACACAGAAAACTAATCAATATTAATCACACAAACTCTGCCAACTCTAACCAACGATCAGTTTTAGTATCAATATCAGTAGTCAGATCTCCTAACTCCTTTGTTAGTTTTAATAACTCTTCATGATCAGAAACATTGGTATTTAACTGTTCTGCTAATTCCGTTTTTTTAATTTCTAAGCCAGGTAATTCTTTTTCAAGAGTTTCAAATTCAAGTTTTTCTTTATAGCTTAACTTTACTTTTGGCTTGTCATCTACAACTTTCTTTTCAACCTTTACTTCTTTTTTTTCTTTCTTACCACTAGCTGCATTGGCTTTTTCTTCATATCGATAATCACGATATTTACCATTATAATCTAGAATTTTACCATCTCCTTCAAAAACAAACAAATGATCTACTAGTTTATCCATAAAGTATCTATCGTGCGTAATAACCATTAAACACCCTTGAAACTCTTCTAAAAACTCTTCTAAAACCTGTAAAGTCATGATATCTAAATCATTGGTAGGTTCATCCAAAATTAAAAAATTGGGATTTTTCATTAAGATGGTAATTAAATACAAGCGTCTTTTTTCTCCCCCACTTAATTTATCTACAAAGTTATAGTGCATGTCTTTGGTAAATAAAAACCGCTCTAATAATTGTGCTGCAGTCATTTTTCTACCTTTAGCCAATGGAATAACCTCCGCAATATCTTTAATTACTTCTATTACTTTTTTATCCGATTTAAATGTCATTCCTTTTTGAGTATAATACCCAAAAACAACAGTTTCTCCAGCAACTATTTCGCCACTATCTAATTGTTGATTTCCCATTATTGTTTCTAAAAATGTAGTTTTCCCTACTCCATTTTTACCCACAATACCAACTCGTTCTCTTGTTTTAAAGATGTAGCTAAAATCATCTAAAATCTTTAAGTCACCAAAAGCTTTACTTGCATGGTCAATCTCCAAAATTTTACTTCCCAACCTACTCATCGAAATTTCTAACTCTACTTTAGATTTATCTTTTTTCTGATGCGCCACTTCTTTGGTTACATAAAAAGCATCTTCACGAGATTTTGCTTTTGTTCCCCTCGCTTTTGGTTGTCTTCTCATCCATTCCAACTCTTTGGAATATAGGTTTTTTGCTTTACTTACATTCGCTTCAAAAACTTCTTCTCGCTCTTGTTTTTTCTCTAAAAAATAACTGTAATTACCTTTATATTTATAGATGGTTTTATCATCCATTTCAATAATTTCATTACATACTCGCTCCAAGAAATACCTGTCGTGTGTTACCATTAAAATGGTCATATTTTCTTTAGACAAGTAATTTTCTAACCATTCAATCATCTCTAAATCCAGGTGATTGGTAGGCTCATCTAAAATAATAAAATCAGGCTCTTCAATTAACACCTGTGCTAAAGCAATCCTCTTTTGCTGTCCACCAGAAAGTTGACCAATTTTTTGTTCTAAATTAGTGATTTTTAATTGCCCTAAAATTTGTTGAATCTTTACTTCATAATCCCAAGCTTCTAAAGCATCCATCTGCTCAAAAGCATTTTGCATTTGGTCATTATCTTCCGGATTATTTATTGCTTTTTCGTAAGCTAAAATAGCTAATATTTGTTCCGACTTAGAAGCAAATATTGTTTCAGAAACCGTTAACTCATCATTATAATCAGGTGTTTGAGATAATATCCCAACTTTAATTCCTTTTCTAAAAATTACACGACCAGAATCGTATTGTTCCTCACCACTTAATATTTTTAAAAAGGTAGATTTTCCGGCTCCATTTTTGGCTATTAAAGCCACTTTTTGTCCTTTATCTATTCCCAGTGTTAAATTATTAAACAATGTTTTTATCCCGAAAGATTTTGTTAATTCTTCTATTGAAAGGTAGTTCATTATATCTCTATTCCTATTACACAAATATCATCCAACTGCTCTAAGTCACCTTTCCAGCTAATAAATTCTTTTTGTAATACCTGTTTTTGTTTTTCTATATGATGAGTACTGATTTTTAACAGTAGCTCTTTAAATCTTTTTTGCATAAACTTTTTCCCTTTTTCGCCACCAAACTGATCAGGAAAACCATCGGTAGAAAGGTAAAGCATATCTCCTTTTTGTAACGTTAATTGATGCTTAGTAAATGGTCGTTTATGCGAATGCAGACCAATTGGTTGTTTATCACCTTTAATTTCTACTAGTTCATTATTTCTGATATAAATTAAAGAATTCATAGCTCCAGAAAAGGACAAGGAGTTAGTATCAAAATCTATTGCACATAAAGAAATATCCATCCCATCTTTTACATCTTCATCTGTTTTTGCAAAAGCTTCGGTAACCAATTGAGCAGTTTTATCTAGTATTAATGCAGGATCTGCTAGGCTATAATCATTAACAGCTCTATTTAAAGCATTATTACAAACAACACTAACCATTGCACCAGGAACTCCATGTCCTGTACAATCAGCTGCTGCAATTAGCACTTGATTATTAATTTTTGTAAACCAATAAAAATCTCCAGCAACAATATCTTTTGGTTGATAATACACGAAAAAATCAGGTATCGAAGCTTTTATTTCTTTTAGCGAAGGTAATATTGCTGCCTGAATACGTTTGGCGTAAGTTATACTGTCTGTAATCTCTGTGTTTTTCTCTTCTACTATTAATTTTTGCTTTTCAATTAATGCTTTTTGTTGGTTAGACTCTTTTAAACGTTTAAAAATAATTACAGAAAAAATAACCACTAACAATATAATAAAACCAGCCCCATACATATAGGTTTGCTGTTCTTTTATCTCCTGATTATGTTTCAGCTCTTTTATTTTTTCAGTTTCTACTCTCATTAAACTATCTGATAATAATTTTTTATCAAAATCATACTGCATTTCTTTTTGAGTAATTTCTTTAGTAGTTCTATCATTATAAATGCTATCACGATAAACAATATGTATTTTATAATACTCTAACGCTTTTTTATAATCCCCTTGTTTTTTATACAACTTACTCAATACAGCTGTAATGTTAGATAAATCATTTTTATTCCCCATCTCAATAAACAGTAACCGTGATTTTTCACCATAATAAATTGCCTGTTTATCATCGCCCATTCTGCGATAAACTTGTGCTATGTTTGAGTAGTATTTAGCTATTCCTGCTTGATTATTTAAAGCTAAATCAATTTGATAAGATTCATAAAAAAAAGATAATGATTCTTCATATTTTTTTTGCATAGCCATTACAACAGCTAAATTATTGTAGGATTGTGCTACATTAACATTATCATGTGCTATAGCTGAAAACTCTAAACTTTTATTGTAATATTTAATAGCTTCTTCATACTTTTTTTGCCTTCTAAAAAGTATTCCTATTCCGTTATATGACCCAGCAATAGAGACAGTATCTCCAGCATATTTTCTAATATCTAAGCTTTTATTTAAATATGACAGTGCTTTATCATAGTCTTTTAAATCTCGATAAATTACCCCTATATTAAAATAACACGTTGATATAGGCAATGAATCCCTTAAAATTAAAGAAACGTCTAAACTTTTTTGATAAAACGATAATGCCTCAGACATATTTCCTTGCCTCCGATTAACTATTCCGAGTCCATTACAAGATTTTGCAATTTCTTTATAAAAATAAGCTGATTTAGAACTTTCGTATTTTTTTTCTGATAAAGCCAGTCCTTTAGCCCAATATTGCTCCGATAATTTAGGATTTACTCGGTAAGTTGCAGCACCTATATCATTATACAAATCAACTAATATACTGTCATTTTTAACTGTACTCGTTAAGTTTATTAATGAATCTATATTTACTTCTCCTTCAGCAAAAAGCCTAAAAGAAACTAATAGTAGTAATATGGAAAATCTAATTTTCATTTTTTCAATAACTTATCTAACGCTATAGCAGCATAATCATAAGTAGGATTTATTTTTAATGCAGCTCTATAATCGGCTTCTGCTAATTTAGGTTCATCAATCAACTCATAACATTTTGCTCTATTGTAATACGCTTCAAAATAAGAAGGTTCTAAATTTATTGCTTTAGTATAGTTTTCAATTGCTACATCATAATTTTCTAAAAATTCTTGATGGATAAAACCTAAATTAAAAAATGGTTCTTTGTAAGCATCAATAGATAAAATGGTATGGTACGTTTCTATCGCTTCATCATAATCTTCTTTTTCCTGACAACAAACAGCATAAGCATATAAAGCTTCTAAACTTTTAGGTTTTAAATCCAACGCATTTTTTAAATAGCCTTTAGCTAATTTTAAATCTATTGGCATATTTAAAAGTCCAAGTTGAATATACGCATCATAATAATTACTTTCTTGCTCAGTAGCAGTAATAAAGCTAGATATTGCCAAAGTAGTATCTCCTTTATCTTGAAAAATCATACCTTTTAAATAATAAGCCTCTGCACTGTAGATATTACGTTTAAGTGCTGCATCAGCATAATCTAATGCTTGTTTATGATTCATTACAATTAATGCTAACCAACCTAACTCAATTCTGGCAGTAACATTTCCATTATCTATTTGCAAACATTTATCTAATGCTAATTTTGATTCTTTTAAATTATTTTGAGATTTTAATAATTCAGCTTTTAACAAATAAAATGCAGGTAAAGTAGAGTCAACTTTTATTGCTCGATCAACATCGCCAACAGCAGAAGTTAAATCACCATATTTTTTATACAAGTTTGCTCTTTTTAGATATAACGTAGCATTGTTTACATCATTTTTTAACTGCTCATTAATAGCCTTAAATTCTTTCTCTTTTTCTGAAACAACTTGATCTTCTTGTTGATCATTTTTTACTTCATCTTTAGGAGTACTGCTTCCACAAGAAGTAATTATTAAAAGTGAAACTAAAAATAGTAATGCATTAAATTTTGTCATCATAAAAAAATAAAAGTCCTCTCTAATATTAGAGAGGACCCAAAGATAAATATTTGTATTGGATTATTAAACCTTAATCCTTATTCGGCACTTGTTAATTCTGCAATAATTTTTTGTTCTATTTCATCCATCAATTCTGGATTATCTTGAATCAATAATTTTACAGCATCTCTACCCTGTCCTAGCTTAGTATCACCATAACTGAACCAACTTCCTGCTTTTTTAACAATGTTATGTTCTACAGCAATATCAATAATTTCTCCTACTTTAGAAATACCTTTACCATACATGATATCAAATTCTGCTTTTCTAAACGGTGGAGCAACTTTGTTTTTTACTACTTTAACTCGTGTTCTATTTCCAATTACCTCATCACCATTTTTAATTTGGCTAGATCTTCTGATATCAATTCTAATAGAAGCATAAAATTTAAGTGCATTACCTCCACTAGTTGTTTCTGGGTTACCAAACATAACACCAATTTTTTCTCTTAATTGGTTAATGAAGATAACACAACAGTTTGCTTTTTTAATTGAACCTGTTAATTTTCTTAATGCTTTAGACATTAAACGTGCTTGTAATCCCATTTGAGAATCACCCATTTCACCTTCAATTTCTGCTTTTGGAGTTAAAGCCGCAACAGAATCTACTACCAATAAATCGATAGCTCCTGAACGAATTAAATTATCAGCAATTTCTAATGCTTGCTCCCCATTATCTGGCTGAGAAATAATTAAATTATCAGTATCTACCCCTAAAGAAGCTGCATAAGAAGGGTCAAAAGCATGTTCTGCATCAATAAAAGCACAAATACCACCTTGTTTTTGACATTCGGCAATGGCATGAATTGTTAAAGTAGTTTTACCCGAAGATTCTGGTCCATAAATTTCAACCACTCTTCCCTTTGGATATCCTTTAATTCCTAACGCTAAATCTAAGGTTAAAGAACCTGAAGGTATTACCTCAACATCAACAGCTGGAGCATCGCCCAATTTCATAATTGTTCCTTTTCCGTAAGACTTTTCAAGTCTATCCATTGTCAATTGCAATGCTTTTAATTTTTCTGCGTTTACTTCTGCCATCTTATTTATTTTATACTTATTCTATTAATTATTTTCAACACTACAAATATAGGTTAATAAAACTACAATTTGTAGTTTTTAAAAATTAATTCGAAAAACACCTCTTAAACTACTATTAAATATGGAAAGTTAATTTTCTAATTCATCTAATATTTGTTGCGTGTGCGCTTTAGTTTTTACTTTTTTGATGATTTTAATGATAATTCCTTCCTCATTAATCACAAAAGTTGTTCGGTGTATTCCATCATAAGTTTTACCCATAAACTTTTTTTCGCCCCAAACTCCATAAGCATTTAGTACTTTTTTGTCAACATCCGCCAACAAGTTAAAAGGTAAATCGTGTTTTTTGATAAAACGTTGATGTTTTGCTTCATCATCGGCACTTACACCAATCACATCAAATCCATCAACTTTTAATTGCTCATAATTATCTCTTAAGTTACAAGATTCTACTGTACAACCGGGAGTTAAATCTTTGGGATAGAAGTAAAGAATTATTTTTTTTCCTGCGTAATCTGCTAAAGTGTTTACTTTTCCGTTTTGGTCTTTTATTCCAAATTCTGGAGCTTTATCTCCTTCTTTTAAATGCATCATATCTTATGTTTTGAAGTACTACAAAATAGCTATTTCTTTTTCGATATTGGAAGCAAATAAAAAGGAATTTATTAACAGGGTGTTGAATTGTATTAATAAAATATTGTTAAAATAAATTATATGCTACTCTTATGCCAACATAATTACTCGTGCCTAGTATATTAAAGATATAATTATACCGAAAAACAATATCTATTTTTTCGCTAGCAACATAGCCTAAACCATAACTTTGGCTAAACCTGGTTAAAACAGCATCTTCTCCTGATGATGAGAAATGTAAATCCGTTACACTTTTTGATTTCATACTAATTATGTGTGCACCTAAAAGCCCTTGAAGATAAACCCCTTTTTGTTTAGATTTTAGATAAACCCTAAATCCAACATGCAAAGGCACCATATATGAAGCTGAATAATCTTCTTCTGGCAATAAAAAAACATAGCCTAATTGTCCTAGTAGCCCTGTTTTTTCTGATGTAGAAAATTCTTCTCCAAGACTAAAACCTAAACCTTTAGATGAGATTTGATTTCCTCTCAACAAATCAGCTTCCACCCCGATAGACAATCTAAACTGTGCGTTAACATTTTGCGTTACACTTAGCATCATTATTACTAAAACAACACCTACAAGTTGGCTTGGTATTTTTCTTTTATTCATCTTTAATTTAATTGCTCAAACATAATAGTTTTATTCCTAAAATATTCATCAAACACTTAATAAATAGACTAACTGATTATTTTTTGGAGCTATTTCACTACCCTAATTACTGTTTATAACTGCAAACAACTCAGAGAAACACGATAACCATCTATTACTGTAAAATTCCAATATTGAGACCCTTTTATTGTAGCTTAACACAGTGTGTGTTTGGGAGTTATACCAATTTAATTTTAAAAGACTATATAAGAATAATCCTGTTGGACTAATGATAACCGACTAAATTATATAGATGCTCCTCACCCGATTTAGTCGGGTGTCTAGACACAGTTTGTAATTGTTTTTGAAAAGAAAACCTTAAATACTCACCTTCTATACTAACTCACTATTAGTAAAAGTATTTTACTCCGACTGGACACCCGACTAAATCGGGTGAGGAAAAAGGTAGCGAAAAAACCTAATACTGTATAAACAATTTAAACTATTTTCAATAAACAATAAATTGGTTTATGAAATTAAATTGGTATTACTCTTTTTCTTTTATAATTAATAATCTATTAACATAAGTTAAAACAATTATTCCAACAACTACCTTTATCCCATAAAAAGTAATAAAAAAAATCATATTTGCCCCCCCTATTAGCTCCACTAATAGTCTGAACCCAGATGTTATTAACAAAAATAAAACAACCCAAAATTTAATTACAATTCTAGAATATTCATTTTTAAGTAAAATTAAAACTATGATATATTAAAACAAGCCCAAAGAAAAATAGGACATAAAAGAGTGACCATCTTTCATCTTGGTATGATCCATACCATGGATCATCTTTAGCCTCTTCTTTTTGTTTTTTTTTATAATAATTCTTATATAAGAATGCCAATAGCACAGAACAACATCCTCCAATCAGGTAAATAAAATTCATATGTAATCTATAATTTGATTATCAGACTTAATTTGTGAAAGCACACTTGAGTAAGTCGCAAAAAATAAAATAAATAAACAGCATATATATTTACCACTCATAAATAAAAATTAATGCAAACTCTATTCTTAACAGAGTTTGCAAAAGGTAAGGAAAATCATCTCAATTTTATTGAACTATTACTTTCTTATCTAAAAAGATGTAACGTACCTTTTAAGGTGAATTTTTCTTTTGAACTCGGTTCATATTCAAACTTATTACTTTTTGGTTCTACAATGTAAAAATAAGTTCCTTCTTTTAAATCGCCTCCATCCCAATCATTTTCGTAAGCATCATTCTCATAAACAAGAACTCCCCAACGGTTATAAATTTTTAATGAAGGTGCAGGATAATCATCCAAATTAAATAAGGTAAAATAATCATTCATTCCATCACCATTAGGAGTAAATACATTCGTTTTAATTAATTGGCATTGAACTAATACAGGAATAGCTTCTCCTTCTATAGAATTACCACAATCATCCCAAATTATAGGAGTATAGTAAGTTGTTTCTGCTGGCGCTACAATTAAGGTGTCTCCAGGCCCTACATTATTGTTCCATTGATAAGAAAATGGAGACTTACCACCATCAACTTTAGCCCAAATTAATGCTGTTTCACCTTGGTCTGTACAAATATTCATACTATCACTAACTATTAAGTTATTCATAGGTGTATAATCTTCAATATATAGCTTAACCATGTTACACCCTGTATTTCCTTGTATTTCAATTATAATAGTATCAACACCTTCAGTAATATTATCTACAAACGCTTCCACATTAAAAGTTAAAGAACTTGCTCCTGTAGCAAAAATTTGTTGAGCAGCAATTGTTGTATACTCTGACGGAATAGCATTTCCAGAAAATATCAAATCAATAGTATCATTAACCGAAGTATCTGACCTTGTAATAGTTACTAGCGAACTATTACACCCTTCAATTATTGTAGACAAATTAGAGTTAATAGTAACACCACTAGAAGTTAGGCTATTCGCCTCTAAAAACACTCCTGTATCTAGTGTTTTATCTTGACAATCTGCAATTGAAAATTTAAAATGAAATGTCTCTCCACATATTACAGCATACTTAACTGTAATAACTGTAGTAAACCCATTAAAATCATGCGTATTATCAGTTGGATTATCAATATAAAACTGACTATTTAAAGTTGGGTGAATGGTACTAATTGTTATTGGAGTGGCTGTTCCAGGCAAAACAGCTACATTAACAGCTCCATCAGGAAATGCTGCTGGAGAGGAATAAGGCCCTGTGATTCCTGGCCCACTTAAAAAGAAGGCAAAAATGTCATTATAATCACTATTAACATATTGTAGATATTCTTCAGAAGCAAAAACAAACCGAAACTCAACGGTATCCCCAACAACTGTAAAATCAAATTCAAGACTTGCTGCATCTCCTGTTGAAGAAATTCCAGACCTAACTGATTGAGCAATTGTAAGTAAATCAGCATCAGTACCTCCACCTAAATCAGTATCTGGTTGATTTCCCCCATTTGGAATATCAGTCACTTTCCCTGTAGAGATGACTATTCCTGAATCTAATCCTATTGTAGATGTCGACCCATTAAAAAAGCCTAACTGCTCAGCATCTCCATTAAAAACAATATTTGTTGCTACTACGCCATTACCTGACAATACATTATCAACTAAATACTGAGCGCTATTATAAGGTGCTGAATTATCAACTGAGATTTGAGCATTTACTTGTGCAGCAAAAAATGCTAGTATAATTAAAATTTGAATTTTTTTCATGTTATCTGTTTTTTTAAAGACGCTTTACTTTTCTTAAAAGTTGCACGAATATCATATAAATCACATACAATATAGCAACAAAAACTAAGCAACTATTAAAATCCTAATTGGCGTTTAATTTAACTTTTCACCAATTTTTTATACCTAAATCTTTTCGGTTCAGTACCCAAACGTTTTTGTCTGTTCACTTCATAATCAGAATAAGAACCTTCAAAATAAACTACTTTAGAGTCGCCTTCAAAAGCCAAAATATGTGTACAAATTCTATCTAAAAACCATCTATCGTGAGATATTACCACTGCACAACCTGCAAAATGCTCCAACCCTTCTTCTAAGGCTCTAATCGCATTTACATCTAAATCATTGGTAGGCTCATCTAATAATAAAACATTGGCTTCTTGCTTAATGGCCATTGCTAAATGTAATCGATTTCTTTCTCCTCCAGATAGGATTCCTACTTTTTTATTTTGATCTCCACCAGCAAAGTTAAAACGAGACAAGTAAGCTCTTGAGTTAATTGTTCTACCACCAAACTCCATCATTTCTGTTCCTCCAGAAAACACTTCGTAAATGGATTTTTCAGGATCTAAATCTTCATGCGATTGATCTACATAACCTAATTTAACAGTCTCTCCAACTTTAAAACTTCCTTCATCAGGAGTTTCTTCACCCATTATCATTCTAAACAAAGTAGTTTTACCTGCTCCGTTTGGCCCAATAATACCAACAATACCTGCTGGAGGTAATTTGAATGTTAAGTTTTCGTACAGCAACTTATCATCATAACCTTTAGAAATATCAAGTACATCTAATACTTCGTTACCTAAACGAGGTCCATTAGGAATGAACAACTCTAATTTTGCATCTTTTTCACTCGCACTTTCGCTCAATAATTTATCGTAATTGGCTAAACGTGCTTTAGATTTTGATTGTCTTCCTTTGGCATTCATCTGCGTCCATTCCAACTCTCGCTTTAATATTTTTCTACGTTTACTTTCTGTTTTTTCTTCTTGTGCTAAACGCTTCGATTTTTGATCTAACCAAGAAGAATAATTTCCTTCCCAAGGAATACCTTTTCCTTTATCCAATTCTAAAATCCAACCTGCTACGTTATCTAAGAAATACCTATCGTGCGTAATTGCAATAACAGTTCCTTCATATTGTTGTAAATGTTGCTCTAACCAATACACCGATTCTGTATCCAAGTGATTGGTAGGCTCATCTAATAATAAAATATCTGGTTGTTTTAATAACAAACGACACAATGCAACTCTTCTTAACTCTCCTCCAGATAGGTTTTTAATCAACGCATCTTCTGGTGGACAATTCAAGGCATCCATCGCTCTGTTCAATTTGGTATCTAATTCCCAAGCATCTAAGGCATCAATTTTATCTTGTAATTCAGCTTGTCGCTTCATTACTTCTTCCATTTTATCTGGGTTATCCAATACTTCAGGATCGCCAAAGCTATTGTTTACCGCTTCGTATTCTGCTAAAACATCAATGGTTTCTTGAGCTCCTTCTTGTACAATTTCTTTAACCGTTTTGGTTTCATCTAGTTTAGGTTCTTGCTCTAAATAACCTATTGAATAATCTTTAGAGAAAGTAACATCTCCTTGATATTGCTCCTCTACTCCTGCAATAATTTTCATTACCGTAGATTTACCAGAACCGTTTAATCCAATAATTCCAATTTTAGCACCATAAAAGAAAGACAAGTAAATGTCTTTTAATATTACTTTTTTATTAGGCAATGTTTTGCCTACTTTATTCATCGAGAATATTACTTTTTTATCGTCTGCCATAATTTTGAAATTATAAGGTTATTTGTTTAAATAGTTATTAACTGATATTTTCTAAACTCATCAACTAATAGCTTCATAAACTATTATACAAATATCGAAAATAAGCAGCTTATATTATTAGTTTTGAAATAATAAATTTATTTGATATGAAACCTTTAGAAATAATTATAGACGAAAACATCATTTTACGAGCTCATCACCAAGAAATGGCTCCACTATTATTTGAATTAGTAGAGAAAAATAGAACTTATTTCAGAAAATGGTTGCCATGGTTAGATCTAAATACTAAAATTGAAGATACCTATTCGTTCATTACTGAATGTGAAAACAATTCTAAAAAAGGTAACAGTTTAAATTTGGGAATCTATTATCAAGACATATTTGTTGGAGGTTTAGGCTTTAACGTTATTAAACAATCAAATAATAGTGCCGAAATTGGTTATATGCTAGGTAAAGAATGGAATGGGAAAGGCATAATAACTAAAAGTTGCAAGGCTTTAATCCATTATGGATTTAATAATCTAAACCTCAACAAGGTTACTATAAAAGCTGCAACCAAAAATCTAAAAAGCAGGGCTATACCCGAAAAACTAGGTTTTAAACAAGAAGGCATTCTACTTGATGATGAATTATTATATGGCATCTATTTGGATACCGTTATTTATGGTATGCTAAAAAGAGATTGGAAGGCAATGCCTGAAATGTAAATCAAATCAGACATTGCTTAATTAAAAATCAAGTTAACTCCAAGTGTTCTTTTAAAGAAACGATAGTAGCTTTAATTATTAACTCGTAAAAAGGCTCTAGCGTATTATTGGTTTGAACCATTTCTAAAGCTTTATAATAACTTAAACGAGAAGTATCATCTCCTTTTATATTGGCAATAGAATATCCATTTTGTAATAAAATTAAGTTCATTACCAATCGAGAGGTACGACCGTTACCATCAATATAGGGATGCACTGTAACCACTTTTTCGTGCATATCTGCCGCCAATATAATTGGATGAACCGTAGTTTTTGAAGTATGATAATATTCAAATACTTCTTCCATCTGTTTAGCTACCAAATATGGTTGTGGTGGTTTATGGCTACTCCCACTAATATAAACAGGCACGTTTCTATATTTTCCGGCATTACGTCTATCAATTCCATTTAAAATCAAATAATGAATTTCATTAAGAATTCGTTCGGTAAGATTTTCTTTGTCTTTAACCAACCCTTCGATAAAATCAATAGCCTCATAATGGTTTACAGCCTCTAAATGCTCTCGCATAGATTTACCACTTATCGTTAAACCTTCATTAACCACCAAGTGAGTTTCTTGCATAGTAAGTGTACTACCCTCTATACGGTTAGAATCGTAAGTATAATTAACATTAAAAAACTCTTTCATTTTATGAAGCTGAGTTTTATTTAATGGTTTTGCAGCACTCCATCTACTTTTCAGTTCATCTGCCTCAGCTAATAAATCTTGAATAGAAGTGGAGAAATTGATAGGCTTAGCATTGTATTTAACTTCTTCTTCGGCAACCTTAAAAGCATCTAAAATGTATTTTTCTGATTGATATTCTTTTAAAATACGCTCACTTAACCAAGCAGAAAAAACTTCTTTTTCTTCTAAATTGTAGTAAGAGATAAAATCAACCACTTGTTTTTTAGTAGCAATTCGTTCTCCACGTTCAATTTTACTAATTATAGCGGTGTCAATTTTTAAATCAAAGAATACTTCCGAAAGCGTTTTAGCTTCCATATTTCTAGCATTTTTTATGATTTCTCCAAAAGTTTTCATTTTTAATTGACTTAAATCAACTTGATAAAGTTAGTCAATTTTTATTTGATTTCAAATACTACATTTGCATTCATTAAAATAAAGAATGAAAAACTACTTATCACTTATTAAATTTAGCCATACCATCTTTGCTTTACCCTTTGCAATTATTGGTTTCTTTTTGGCTATTAACTCTAACAATGCTACTATTAATTGGCTTACTTTAGTTTATGTTGTATTATGTATGGTTTTTGCAAGAAGTGCAGCTATGGCTTTTAACCGATACATTGATAGAGATATTGACAAAGCAAACGATAGAACTGCCGATGTAAGAGAAATTCCAAACGGAACTATAACTCCCAAAAATGCATTACTATTTGTTATTATTAATTGCGTTTTATTTATTGCTACTACCTATTTTATCAACCCTTTATGCTTTTACCTTTCACCAGTTGCATTAGTAGTTGTACTAGGCTATAGCTTAACCAAACGATTTACAGCATTATGCCACTTAGTTTTAGGCTTAGGTTTATCCTTAGCGCCAATTGGTGCTTACTTAGCTGTAACTGGTCAGTTCGATTGGTTACCATTATTTTTTTCCTTCTCCGTTTTGTTTTGGGTAAGTGGCTTTGATATCATCTATGCCTTACAAGATGAAGCTTTTGACAAACAACAAAAGTTACACTCTATCCCAGTATTATTAGGAACAAAAAATGCGTTAATGCTTTCAAATGTTTTGCACCTTATTACAGCTTCTTTCATTTTATATGCTGGTTATTATGCTAATTTAGGTTTGTTTTATTGGATAGGAAGTCTCATTTTTATTGGACTCCTCTCCTACCAACATTTTTTAGTTAAGCCAACTGATTTAAGTAAAGTTAATTTAGCTTTTTTTACTACTAATGGTATCGCAAGTGTGTTATTTGCTACATTTGTTTTGTTAGACTTATACCTATAAACACAACATTATTATAAAAACAACGTATATTTGAGTATGAATTTAGAACATCAAAAAATAGAATTGATTAATTGGATTACTACTATTAATAATCAAGAAATAATTGATAAGCTAGAAGCCATTAAAGCAAAAAGCAATAATATCCCTTCTGAAATTATGGAGCTACTTTTACTTTCAGAAAAAGACACAGAAACCACACCTCACACATCTGCAAAAGACTTAATCAAGTAAATGCAGCAAATTCAAAAAGTTAGTTGGAGTAAAATTGCTATTCAATCATTAAATAGCACTAATACTTTCATTCTCAGCTTATGGAATACAAATATATCGGACCATTTTTTAAATCAAATTGACGAATCTATATCTTACATAAAAAAATACCCTAATATTGGAAAGAGGATTATTAGAACTGATATTAGACAATTAAACATCAATAAACAGGTTAATTTATTTTATAAGATTGAAGGTGATACGCTAAAAATTCTATTAATTTGGAATAACAAACAAAACCCAAAAGATTTAATTCGAAAAATTTCTATTATCAAGTAATGAAATCAATCCTCCTAAAAATAAAAAAACTCTTATTTAACAAGTGGACAATTGGTAGCGGTGTTTTACTAATTTGTTTTATCGTTTTTTCTAACTTATGGATAATTAAATCCACACAAAAAAGTATTTACGATACTGTTTCTACTACACCAAACGGCAATAAAATCGCCATGATTTTAGGTACAAGTAGGTATACTGCTAGAGGTTATACAAACTTGTTTTTTAAATATAGAATTGATGCTGCGACAAAACTATACCACCAAGGAAAAATTAAGCACATCATTGTTAGTGGAGATAATAGCTTAAAATCTTACAACGAACCCAAAGAAATGCTAAAAGCATTAATGAAAAGAGGAATACCAGAAAGCGCTATTACCTTAGATTATGCTGGTTTTAGAACCTTAGACTCTGTTGTTCGATGCAAAAAAGTGTTTGGTCAAAATAAATTCATTATCATTTCACAGCGCTTCCATGTAGAACGAGCCCTATTTATAGCAAGTAGATACGATATTGATGCAGTAGGTTTTGCAGCTCAAGATCCCCCTGGCAACTACTCTACCAAAACAAAAGTTAGAGAATATTTTGCAAAAACAAAAGCGGTAATCGACCTATACATTCTTCATACAAAACCTAAATTCTTAGGTAAAAAAGAGATTATTAATATTTAATCTCATTCAATACACACCGTAGCAGCTTAATTACCACTATCTATATTTATTGTATTAAATAAAGCTAACTGATTGACCTTATTTCAAAATCCCTTTCCTGCAAGCTAATTTTATAGCGTGGATGATATTTTCACCTCCTAGCTTCGCAACAATCATTTGCCTTTTCCACTCAACAGTTCTGGTGGGAATATTATATTTCTCACCTATCAGCTTACAAGTTTCTCCATCAGAAACAAGTTCTAATATCTCCATTTCTTCCTTAGTTAAAGGTTGTCCTTCCGAATTTTTATAGTTAAGCCTAGTTTTTCGATTAGAAATACTTATGTATGATCTATTTAATCTTTTAGCAACAGCTGTTGTTCCACCTTCATTTTCTAAGATGATTTTATCTTCCTCTTTTGTAAAAGAGTTGAATTTTGATTTCCGTCTACCCATAATGTGAAATTATGATTTTTTTCAATACAATAAATTTAACAAATAAAAATTATTCTAACTCACAATCAGGCAGTTAACAATTATGTTACTACTATGTTTTGCATAGTACAATGTTTTATCTATATCTTTGCATTGTAAATTACTATATAGAATTTATATTTTAACTATGAAAATTGAAAACACAAAAGCACAAATGCGAAAAGGAGTTTTAGAATACTGTATTCTATCTATCCTTCACAACGGAGAAGCTTACCCATCAGAAATAATTGGAAAATTAAAAGAAGGGAAGTTAATTGTAGTTGAAGGCACGCTCTATCCGTTATTAACAAGATTAAAAAATGCTGGCTTACTTTCTTACCGATGGGAAGAATCAAAATCTGGTCCACCAAGAAAGTACTATTCATTAACTCCGGTTGGAGCAACATTTTTAAAAGAATTGGAAACAACTTGGAATGATTTAGTAAAAGCAGTAGAATTAACAAGTAAATAGAAAAAAAAGAAATTAAGAGCACCATAAAAACGTTTCTTAACATCTATAAAACCAAACAAAATGAACCAAACAGTAACAGCAAACATCAGCGGAATAGTTTTTCACATAGAAGTGGATGCTTACGAGCAATTGAAAAGTTACCTTAATAAAATTAGAAGTTATTTCAATAATTCGGAAGAATGTGAAGAAATAATGACGGATATTGAAGCAAGAATTGCTGAACTATTCAGCGCAAAGCTAACTCCGTCTAACCAAGTTATTAGCAATAAAGATGTAGAAGAGGTGATTACCATTATGGGAAAACCAGAACAATACATTGATGAGGAGGAAGAAACAGCAATTCCAAAAAATAAAAAACCTCCATTAAGAAACTACAGTACAGCAAAAAAGCTGTTTAGAGAACCTGATGAAAGAATTTTAGGTGGTGTTGCATCTGGTATTGCTTCTTATTTTGGAGTAGATAGCATTTGGGTAAGATTATTTTTTGTTGCTGTATTATTTATCGGTTTCGGACCATTGTTCTACATTATTTTATGGATGGTTATTCCTGAAGCAAAAACAGCTTCTGACAAACTAAAAATGAAAGGAGACCCTGTTAATATTGATAATATTGGTAAAACCATAGAATATGAAGCCAACAGAGTGAGCGATAAACTTAAAAGTGAAAACACCGGTAGATATGTAAAGCAAGCAGAAACGGCTATCGAAGCTTTTTTTAATTTCCTTACCCAATTATTAAAAGGATTTTTTAATGTATTTGGAAAAGTACTAGGCGTTATCTTTTTAATAGTAGGTACATTTTGGTTTATAGGTTTAATAGGCCTGATAGTTGGTTCTGAAACTATTTTTTCGATTACCTCAGATGGTGTGTTTTCTTTTGAAGCCAACGAATTTTTTAACCTCATTTTTATCTCTCAAGATCAGTATCATTTATTCATAATAGGTGCTGCAATTGCCATCGGATTGCCAATAATTATGCTCATATACGCAGGAGTTAAGCTTTTATTTAAAGTAAAAACTTACCCAGGAGTAGGAATAGGTTTATTTATTTTTTGGATAGTTGGTGTCTCATTATGCGCTATGGTTGGCATCAGAATGGCTTCGGAATTAACTCAGGATGAGAATATTAGTGAAACGACAACTATAAACATCGATAATAATCAAATTAACCTAAAAGCAATTATAGATCAGTATCCTGGTCGCGGAATATTAGAAGATAATTATTCTATTATTTCATTAGATGAAGATTCTATATACTTAAATGATGTCAACTTAGATATTTTAAAAAGCAAAACAGATAGTATCCAAATTGTTCTTAAAAAAACATCTAATGGTAAATCGATTAAAGATGCATACAATAATGCTAAAATGATTAACTACTCTTATTCTATTTCAAATAATACCATTGAGCTAAACAACTACATTTCCACCTTAAAAGAAAACAAAATTAGAGGACAGGAGTTAAGAGTTAAAATTTATTTACCTGTTGGAAAAACTATTTATTTAGACAAATCTTTAAAACGTTTAATTGATGACATTGACAATGTAACCAATACATACGATCCTAAAATGTTAGGTGAAAACTGGGTAATGTTAGAAGAGGGTTTAACCTGTTTAGATTGCGAAGACATTAAAGGAATTACAAGCTTACAACTAGACTCTATTAATGCTATTGAGCCTATTATTGAAGAAGTAACTGAAGAATAATATGATGAACGATAGTCCACATCATTTTGTCAAACCATTAATGTAAAACAGCGTAGAAAAAATCTATTGGTATAGTATTTTTAAGATAGTTTATTAGTTAGTTCTACCTTAATTAACCTCCTGTTTAGTTAGTGCAAAACCCTCTCATTTCTTGAGAGGGTTTCTTTTTTTTAATCCAGTTCGGGGTAGGCTACATAATGCAATATCCATCCCATCTTTTACTTCCTCATCAGCTTTTTCAAACTCTTCAATAACAATAGCTCTTGTCGGTATTAATTTACTTTTCGATATAAAAAAGAAAACAAAATATTTTAAAGTAAAGATATAGTGTTAAATTAGCAATCAGTAAAGAGTAATTAAAAACAATAAGCTTTTTCTTTTAATTCAGCATGTTAAATTGATCTTCAGAATTATAAAAAGAAAGGGAATTAACTATCAATAGTTTAAATATATAAACTTAATACCTTGAATTATGAAACTTATTACATTTGCATTTTTTTTTATTTCCATTAAGTTAGTTTTTTGTCAATTTAATGAACCTGCTACCGTTGAGTATAGTGCAGCAGTATTTTATATGGGAGGAAGTGATTCTACCTATTCTTTAGATTGGACCCCAGCAAATGATTTTGAAATTGACCCTAGAAGATGGACTTATGGGCTTAAAAAAGCCGCTATTTCTCATGATTTTAGAATGGGACAATATGAGATTACGAGACAGGATTATGCTGAAATGTTAAATTATGCATTAGGAAAAGGTTGGGTTAGTGTAACGGGAGATCTAGTATATAATGAGATTGGTGTAAAAAAAACATTGGTAGATTTAAAAAACCCTGTTAGTGGCAACAATAATGATCCTACCCCTGGAACACATCAAATTATTTATAATACAGGTACTTTTACTACGCCTGCAGGAACTGAAAATACAGCATTAGCTTCTGTGTCTTATTATGGAGCTTCATTTTTTTGCTATGTTTTAAATGATAAGTTTGGTAATGATCTAATGTATGATCTTAACACATGGACATGTACAACATATGGATCAACAGGTTATCGTTTACCAACGGAAGGAGAATGGATAAGAGTGACTCGAGGAGCTTTAAATACACGAGATTTTATGTGGGACGGAGTAAATCAATCAAGTAGTAGCTTTTTTGCTGCTAACACTAATTATATTGGTAGTGGATTCAGAGACCCTATTACTGTAGGAAGTTATAATGCTCAAGGTGAAAATGGAGATTTATATGATATGGCTGCTAATGTAGCAGAATGGATCGAGGATTTTAAAAATCCTTATTACCATCGTTATGGAAATTGGCATCCTACAAACCCTACTGGAGGAGCAAATTTTGATGGAAAAAAAATAACATTAGGTGGCAGCCATGATTGTCCAGAACATTATTTTAGATATACTTACCATTGGCCTCACAGCATGAGCAATCGTGATGAGCGTGTTGGATTTAGAGTTGTGAAAAATTTTGCAACGAACAATAAAGCTCCTAAACCTGAATTTTGGCCAACAAAAGCTATTATTCCTGCGGGAGATCAAGTAAAATTTATTAATGTCTCGATGTACGACCCTACTTCTTTTAGTTGGGAGTTTGAAGGAGGAACCCCTGCTGTATCAATAGATAATGAGCCTGTGGTAACTTATAATAACTCTGGAACTTATTGGGTAAAGTTAACAGCAACAAACTCATATGGAGTTGTAGAAGAATTAAAAAGTAGCCTTATCACCGTTACTGGTACTGCTACAGGAATAAAAGAAAGTGCTCAATCTTCTTTTAAACTGTTTCCAAACCCGGGAAATAACATTTTAAATATATCTAATAATCAAAAAAATTCTTCTCTAATGATAATGGATATTTACGGAAAAATAATACTTGAAAGTTTTTTTAATTCAAACATAAAAGTAGATGTATCGCAATATTTAAAAGGAGTGTATTTTGTTGTTATTCATGATGAAAGTAATATTATAACAACTAAAAAATGGATAAAACAATAAAATGAAAAGTGATATTTTATAAAGATACTTCCAAAAAAAAAAATTGCTCATTAATAATTAATGAGCAATTTATAATAAAACGTTATGAAAACAAATCTTTAATACGCTAACAACCCTTTTAATGCTGCTGCAACTTTATCACCACTTGGCAATAAGGTAGCTTCTAAAATAGAATTTAATGGTATAGCCGGTGTATCAACCGAACCTACAATTTCTATCGGTGCATCTAAATGTTCGAAGCAATGCTTTTGAATACGTGCCGCCAAACCTAAAGTAAATCCATTTTCTACCGACTCTTCGGTAACCAACATTACTTTGTTATGTTTTTTAGTTGCAGTATACATTGCCTCTTCATCCAATGGATTTAAGGTACGTAAATCAATAATTTCTATCTGCCCTTTAAATTGTTTTGCAGCTTCTAAACTCCAATAAACACCTCTACCATAAGTAATAATTACAGCACTATCTCCATTGGTAATTTTATCTTGATCAGCTTCAATTACTGTCCTCGCTTTTCCAAAAGGTATCACATAATCCTCATCGGGTTCAATAGTCATTGCCCCTTCAGTCCCTTTTATTTTACTCCAATACAACCCTTTGTGTTCAAAAATAACTACAGGATTTGGATCGTGATAAGCAGATTTCATCAAGCCTTTTAAATCAGCCCCCGTTGAAGGATAAGCTACTTTTACACCTCTAATTTGTGTTACCACAGATTCTACACTTGAAGAATGATAAGGGCCACCAGAACCATACGCTCCAATTGGTACTCTTAAAATCATACTTGCAGCCCATTTACCATTAGATAAATAATAAGAACGGCTTAATTCTGTAAACAATTGATTTAAACCAGGCCAAATGTAATCGGCAAATTGCACCTCAACAATAGGTTTTAACCCTACGGCTGCCATTCCAACAGTGCTTCCTACAATAAATGCTTCTTGAATTGGGGTGTTAAAAACTCTATCCCCTCCAAACTTATCAGCCAATGTTGCAGCCTCTCTAAAAACTCCACCAATACGTGCGCCAACATCTTGACCATACAATAAACATTCTTTATGCTCTGTCATTAACTCTCTAATAGCAAACAAAGCAGAATCTACCATTACGGTTTTCTCTTTTCCTGCAGGTTCTCTCACCCCTTTTTCTTCTGTAATAGGAGTTGGAGCAAAATGATGAGTTGTTAAATCTTCAGGTTTTGGATCTTCTTCTTTTTGAGCCAATTCAAAATCTTTTTGAACTAATTCTTTAGCTTCTTTTTGTATGGTCTCAATTTCTTTATCTGTAACTCCAACAGCTTTTAATGCCGCTATTAATTTTGGATATGGATCTCTTTTTTGTTGTTCTTCTAAATCATCTCTATACCATTCCATTCTTACACCAGAAGTATGATGATTTAACAAAGGCACTTTTGCATGCACGATAAATGGTCGTCTTTCTTTACGCACAATCTCAATTACCTCTTGCATGGTTTCATAAGATTCTTCAAAGTTAGTTCCATCAATGGTTCTAACTCCCATACCTTTAAAGCCTTTGGCAAAATGAGTAATATCTTGTGCTCTAAATTCATCTGCATAAGCAGAAATATCCCATTCATTATCTTGCACTAAATAAATGATGGGCATCTTTTTTAATACTGCCATCTGAAAAGCTTCAGAAACTTCTCCTTCGGTAGTACTGGCATCACCCATACTACAAATTACAACAGGATTTTCTCCATTATAATCTTCTGCTATTCCTAATTTTTCTTTGTACTGTATCCCCATTGCAACACCTGTTGCAGGAATGGCTTGCATACCTGTTGCTGAACTTTGATGTGGAATTTTTGGTTTATCATCATCCTTTAAACTTGGGTGAGAATAATAGGTTCTACCACCAGAAAATGGATCACTCCTTTTTGCTAAAACTTGTAGCATTAACTGAAAAGGTGTCATCCCGATACTCAATAAAATACTATCATCACGGTAATAAGGAAAAACAAAATCTTGTGGTTTTAATTGCAATCCTGTTGCAATTTGAATGGCTTCGTGCCCTCTAGATGTTGCGTGCACATATTTAGCACAAACACTAGCATTTTCTTCATACAATTCAGTTAAGGCCTTTGCAGTGCTCATTAACTCGAATGCTTTTACAATATTTTTTTTAGATACTTTACTTACTTCTTTAGTATTCATATTTTAATTGGTCACCTCACGTTTTTGGAAGCGAACAACAAAGATAATAAAAATTTTATCTCGAGGAATAGTGTATTTTCTAGAACTTTAGAATTCTAACCATTCTTAACACCTTATCTTTTTGTTTTTAAGAAAACAGTTCTTCAACATTTATTACTGCTTGCATTTTCCTATTTTTGATGCTTAATTTTTTACATGGATAAACCTTATAATAAAGAGAAACAAACTCGCTACGATAAAGCCTATTTAAAAATGGCGCTAGAATGGGCTAAATTATCACATTGCGAACGCAAGCAAGTTGGCGCTATCATTGTTAAAGACAATATGATTATTTCTGACGGTTACAATGGAACCCCAACAGGTTTTGATAATTGTTGTGAAAATAATGAGGGTGATACCCATTGGTATGTTTTACATGCCGAAGCCAATGCGATGATGAAGGTTGCAAAATCTACTCATAACGCTAATGGTGCTACTTTATACATTACCTTATCGCCTTGTAAAGATTGCAGTAAACTTATTTTACAAGCAGGAATAACACGTGTTGTTTATGCCAATGCCTATAAAGATGATTCAGGTTTAGCTTTCTTAAAAACTTCAGGAATTGAATTAACGCTTTTAACGATCGATTAATAATTTTAAATTATGAGTAAAAATAACAAGTTAATTCTATTTTTATCCCCCTTAATTATTGCTATTTTTTTAGTGATAGGAATTTATATTGGAGTATTGTTATCTCCATCTAATAGTAATCAATCTATTATTTTTCCTCAAGGAGAACGTTTTAACAACGCATCTAAACTAAATGAAATTTTAAATTTTATTGGAGATACTTACGTAGATAGTGTGAATAAAAAAGAGCTTACCGAGAAATCCATTACAGCAATGCTATCTCAACTAGACCCTCACTCATATTATATTCCTGCCAAAGAGTATGATGATATGAATGACCCTTTAGAAGGTAATTTTGATGGTATTGGTGTTGAGTTTAGAATAAAAAATGATACCGTTTTAGTAGTTGCTCCTATTGCCAAAGGCCCTTCGGCAAAACTAGGGATTAAAGCAGGTGATAGAATTGTTACTGTTGATACTTCTAATATTGCTGGGATAGGAATTACCAACGATCAGGTAATTAAATACCTTAAAGGACCACGAGGAACAAAGGTTAACGTTAAAATTAAACGTAGAGGTGTTAAAAAATTACTTGCTTTTACCATTACTAGAGATAAAATACCAATTTACAGTGTAGATTCTCCTTATATGATTACCGATAAGACTGCCTATTTAAAAATAACTCGTTTTTCTAAAACTACTTATGCTGAATTTTTAAAAGCTACCGATCAACTTAAATTTGAAGGTATGAAAAACTTGATTATTGATTTACGAGGAAATGGTGGTGGAGTTTTAAGCGCAGCAACTCGTATTGCAGATGAGATACTTCCTAAAAACAAAATGATTGTTTACACTGATGGTAGAACTCGAAAAAAAGAAGAATATTTCTCTAACGATAATGGCTCATTAGAATTTGTAAATATTGCTATCCTTATTAATGAAAATTCTGCTTCGGCAAGTGAAATTTTAGCTGGTGCAATACAAGATAATGACAGAGGTGAAATTATTGGAAGACGTTCTTTTGGTAAAGGTTTGGTGCAAGAACAGGTGGTTTGGCCTGATGGTTCGGCTTTACGTTTAACGATAGCGAGATATTATACACCAACAGGACGATGCATACAAAAACCTTACGGAAAAAGCTTAGATGAATACCATGCCGAAGCGTATAACCGTTTTGCCAATGGAGAATTGTTAGAGCAAGATAGCATCCATTTTCCTGATTCGTTAAAATATTATACTCCTGAAGGAAAATTAGTTTATGGTGGTGGTGGAATTATGCCTGACACCTTTATCCCATTAGATACTGTTGGTGGAACCAACTATTTATACGAATTGCGTTATAAAGGTATTATGTCGGAATTTGCATTGAGTTTTATGGATACAGATAGGGCTAAATTGTTAAAAAAATATCCTGATGCAGTAGCTTTTAAAAATGGTTTTAACATTAATAATGATTTGTTTAATAGCTTGATAAAATTTGCATCAGAAAAAGAAATTGAACGAAACTTAGCTGAAATAAAAACTTCTAAACACCTTATTGAAAGAGGCTTAAAAGCCATTATTAGTAAAAACTTGTACAATGATTTTGGTTATTATGTAATTATTAATGATTACGATAAAACGGTTCAAAAAGCCATTAATAGTTTTAAGTAAAAAATAACACACCTCTTTTTAAGCACACAATTTTATTATGAAAAAAGACATTACCCCAACAGTAGTAAAAGACATTGCTATAGCAATTGTTAAAGATAAAAATGATGATCAAGAAGACATTTGGAACACTTACATCATCAACTATAAAAAAGAGAGTATTGTTGAAGTTTTAGTTACTTCTAAAGGTTATTTTACCGATTTAAAAGGCAACGAAAAAAAAACATCTACCCTTAGGCATGCGATGGGAACAATTGAACCTAATGGTTTTAAAATTATTGAACCCATTATGGAAAATGTTTTTGCTTTGCACAACGAATATTGGGTTAGCTTTTTTGGAGAAAATAAATTGTTAGATAAAAAATTCGTGTTTTTGGCAGAAACCATCAAAGATGAAAACCTTATTAATATTCCTGTTTTAAATAAACAAGGTGTAATGATAAAGTGATGAAAATTTGTTTTCTATTTTAAAATCTTACCTCTAATTTCTAAACTTTGGACTTCGCTCTTATTCCATATAAGCTTGCCATGTAACTAAAATATATTTTGGTTTTCCGTTATCTATTTTTTCTAAAAAACCATATTCATAACAAAACAAATAAACATCACCTTCTTTGTTTTTCCAATAATGTGTAAAATATTTAGGGCTAAAACCATCTTTTAGTATGGTTGTTTTTCTAACAATAGATTTACCTGCTTTATTATAGCTTTTTAAAAGTTTCCTATTTAGTTTAAGCTGTTTATCTACCCTATTAAAAAAACTAGCCTCAACTTTTAATGATTCTTGATAATGAAATGAGGATTTGCAATAGGGTGTGCAAAATTTCTTATCAGACCTTCCTTTAATTTTAGTTTTACAATAGAGGCATTTTGTCATAGTCGCAGATTATACGTTTATTAATCGTCTAAATGTACGGTTTTATTTGTTTAAAACACAAGCTCCCCTTAATTTTAAAACTATGAACCACCAAAAACATAGAAGTATTATTTTAAAGCATCTTTTAATTAGAGAAAAAAAGCAAATTGGGTTAAAATTTTATCCTGACAAAATGGTGCAAACAGTAATTAAAGGGTTACCAAAAGTTAAGTGGAGTAATGAATTTGGGATGGCTTACATTGAAAATAGTCCTAAAAATTTAGATCTTATTTTTAATGACTTTCGGGGTATTGCATGGATTAACGGGAATTATTTTTTTAATGAAAAAAGTAACGCAAAAAACAATCAATCATCGTCTTTAAATGATTACAGAGAAAGAAAACTTTCAACAGATTATAGGAGTTGTCCGGAATCTTTTTTACAAAAACTAGAGGTAAAACATTATGCTTTTAATACCTGTAAAACGTACATACATTTATTCGAGATTTTTATTAATCACCACAAGGGCATTGATTTGGTTAAGATAGATGAAAATATGATAAGGAAGTACCTTCAAAATTTGGTTCATCAAGTAAAATCGATTTCCTATATCAATCAAATGATTAACAGTATTAAATTTTATTATGAGGTTGTTTTAGAAATGCCCAATCGGTTTTACAGTATTGAACGTCCTATTAAAAAAGAGACTTTACCAAAGGTAATAAGTTTAGAAGAGGTTCAATCAATTATAAATAACACCAACAACATAAAACACAAATGTATTGTTAGCCTTTTATATTCTGCTGGTTTGAGAAGAAGCGAATTATTAAGTTTAAAGCTAACTGATATTGATAGTAAAAGAATGGTAATTAACATTAGAGACTCTAAGGGAGGAAAAGATAGAATTACGATTTTAAGTGCCTCTGTATTAAATGATTTAAGAACATACTATAAGGAATGGAAACCTAAAACTTTTTTATTTGAGGGAGCTATAGGAAAGCCATATACTGGATCTAGCATTTCTAAAATTATTGATCGATCTCGTAAATTTTCTAAGATATTAAAAAAAGTTACCCCCCATATGCTTCGACATAGTTTTGCTACTCATTTACTTGAAAATGGAACCGACATTAGATACATTCAAGTTTTATTAGGGCATAGCAGCACAAGAACAACTGAGATTTATGCTCAAGTTGCAACAAACCAATTGAAAATGATTAAAAGTCCGATTGAATTACTAAATTTGACCTAAACACATAATGCGTGTATGTGTCACTAGTGACACATACACGTTTGTTGGTAACCATTCCTCAGTTTTTTAAGTATAAACACGTAAAAATTTTAAGTAAAAACACTGTGTTGAAAACTTTATTATACAAATCTTCAAAATTCATTTTTTTTTTTTCTACTTTCGCATCGTTTAACAAAAGAATTTCTTAGACCGGTCAGGAATTATTTACGTTAAACGATTATTAATCAATTTTATAAATAACAAAAACTAAAAAAAATGAAAAAGGTAGTTTATGGCGTTTTATTCCTTGCCGTAGTAGGAACAACAATTATTGGATGTCAAAAAGAAAGCATTAATCCAACGTCTAATGTAACAGCTAATGACAATAGTAAGTATGTAGAACTAGAATCGTTACTTAAAAATGATTTAGATAGAATTGCTCAAGAGTTAAGAAGTAAAAAATCTAATTTTGATTCTCAATCAGATGTAATAGCAGCAGCAGAAAATTTATATTCTAAAAACGATGAAGCTTTAACATCATTCTTCTCTAATTATAATAGTGCCATTAATCATCAAAATCCAAAAAATGGATACAGTACAGATGTTACAAATGTTATTGACGAAATAGAAGAAAACGTAAACAATAGTAATGATGCTGCATCTTTTATAGCTTCATTAGATGAAAAGTTTAATGAAATAGCAGTAAGCAATCTTCAACCAGAAGATAAAGATTTATTATTACAATACATTGTTTCATATAAAACGGCTATCACTTTTATCGACAACAATCAAGACTTAGTAATATCTAGCGACCAAAAAGTAGGTTGGTGGAGTTCTTGGGGAAAATGCGCTGCAGCAATTGTTGGTGGTGCAGGGCTAGGTGCTTTAGGAGGTGCCGCAGCAGGTGCTCCAGTAGCTCTAATTGGAGCAATTCCAGGAGCAATAGCTGGAGGAATATTCGGAGGTCTTAGTGGTGCCGCAGCAGGATGTTAACAACAGGCGATATGAAATCAAATTTAACTTCAGCATTAATTTTTAACTTAGGATTACTTTTATTTTCTTTTTTTATATTTATTACAAAAGGAATAGATAGTGGATTTATAAATTGGAAATTTTATGCTTCACTTACAGGAGTTATTGGCTTTTCTATTTTTTGTATTATTCTTTTTATACAAATAAAAAAACAATAAAAGCAGAAAATTTATAATACTGTAAAAAACATAGGGCATTTGGTTTAATATCAAATGCCCTTTTCTAATACACTAATAGTAATAGTCAATTCTTAGCTAGAAAAGTAGGACAACGCAGTTATTTGTTCGGGGGTTCTTACGCACATTCTGCACAGCTTGACCAAGCAAGACAACGTAGCCATTTGTGCATTGGACTTTTTTTGCAGTAAATTCATTCGTTGGACAATTTTGTTAATCGTTTCGGCAGACTAATCGCCCACTCCAATTAATTACTGATTACTT
>Ga0256845_1000537_pt1 | contig 35343 bp, 33 predicted proteins | sample RiftiametaG_FD_189101 | JGI IMG/M metagenome (GOLD analysis project Ga0256845, IMG submission 189101) | Tube worm associated microbial communities from hydrothermal vent at the East Pacific Rise, Pacific Ocean - Riftia | ecosystem: Host-associated > Annelida > Integument > Unclassified ...
GAACTTAAAGAAAATGATGAAACAACTCAAAGAAGAATTTGAAAAATCATTTTCTTGCCTTATTAATTTTGTAATTCAACTTTTATCTTGTAAGCAAAAATGGAGTTGGTAAGGTTCGACTATTTAATTTACCATTCTTTAGATAAATCTAACCAATAAGGATTCTCATCTTCAATTAATTCATTTTTCCAAACTCGATTCCAATTCTTTAATTGTTTTTCTCTATAAATTGCATCTACAATTTGATTGTGTGTTTCAAAATAAACTAAATTGACACAGTTATATTTTTGAGTAAACCATTTAGTCAATTTATTCTTGTGTTCATAAATTCTACGTTCTAAATCGTTAGTAACTCCAATATAAACAGATTTTTTGTTGTTACTAGACATTATGTAAACGTAGTATTCTTTCATAGCTTAAAATTCCTATTTTTTTAGATCTCCAGTCAAGCTGAAGATGACAAAAAACATCTTATTCAATAAAAATTGTGTTTGCTATTTTAGGAATGATTTCTTTTTCTTGCGCTAAGTTGAACATTTGAGTAATGGCTTCTTTTCCCTCAACACCCAAATCGATAGAGTACTTATTTACATACAACTCAACATGTTGCATCATTACCGATTTATCCATTTCTTGAGCATTGCATTGCATATATGATAATGGTTCATCAGGATTTTTAAAAGCATACTCAATACTTTTTCTTAAAATTCGATTTACTTTTTGAATGGTTTCTTTTGGCAAATCTCGTTTAATGATTATTCCGCCCAAAGGAATTAACTGCCCGGTTGATTCTTCCCAGAACTCTCCTAAATCAACAATTTTTTCTAAGCCTTTTTCTTGATAGGTAAAACGGTTTTCATGGATAATTAAACCTGCGTCAACTTCACCATTTACTACCGCATCTTCAATATCAGAAAACAACATTTCTACTTTATTAGTTGCTTCAGGATGTGCTATGCTTAATAAAAAATTGGCAGTGGTCATCTTACCTGGTATGGCAATTTTTACAGCAGATAAATCTGCCGAATTTTGAATTTTGAGTTTTGAATTCTGAATTAACAATGGACCACAAGCTCTACCTAAAGCACTTCCTGCATCTAATAAAACGTATTTATTCGTTAAATAACCATAAGCATGGTAGCTTATTTTTGTGATATCTAATTCTGCCTTAAATGCTTTATTATTTAAATCTTCTACATCTCCTAAATATACTTCAAAATCTAATCCTTCGGTATCAATTTTATGATGCACTAAAGCATCAAAAATAAAAGTATCATTAGGGCAAGGAGAAAATCCGATAGTTAGTTTCATAACTGTAAAGTTAACAGATTCTTCACTTCAATTTGTATTATCCTTCGATAAACTCAGGATGACAAATTATTGTTCTGAATGATATTTAATTTAGGGTATTGATTATTTTCAATCCTGTACCACATAAGTTTTTTACCGCTAATGGTATATCCCAATTATCTTTATTACGTAGCTCTACTTTATTAGAAATGGTTCTAATTTGAGTACAAGTAATTCCCTCTAATAAACACGCATAAAAGAAAGCTGCTCCTTCCATGCTTTCTACTTGCGGTTGAAAGAGTTCTTTTATCTTTTGAATAGATATTGCTGCACCATGAGTAGTGTTAACTGTTATTGCTGCAACTTTTTTCAAATCGTCAATTACAGGATTTTCTAGTGCAATGGTATTTTCCATTACACCATGATTTAAGGTATAATCCTCATCAGCAATTAAATTCATATCAATTAATGATAAAAAAGATTCACCATCTTCAGCTCCTAATTCAGAAATTCTATCCGATGTAATGTGAACCGTTTCTCCAATAGCTAAAGCATCATCAAAACTACCTGCTAAGCCTAAATTTATAGCAACATCATATAATTTACTAGCCAATGTTTTACCCATCCAATAAGCTGTACAAGTCATACCAACCCCCGGTATAAGCACATCAATTTCATGCTTATTATAAGTGTATCTTTTTAATTTCTGATTCACCTCCTGTTCCAATTGAAATTGTAATAACAATGGTTCTATTTCGAGGTAAGTGGCTGATACGATTAGTATTTTCATGAAATAATAGTATTGTGTGGTGAGTAATGAGTGGAGAGAAATTCTCTATACTCAAATCCCATTACTCATCACTTTTTAGTAAAAAGTAGGTGCTACTAATTTCTCAACAAAATTAATCCCATAATTTTCTAATTCATCTAAAATTGGATTGTAAATTTCTTTAATGATAGGCACATGAACTCCAGGAATAGTTATCGTTCCGTTTAAAATCATTTTAACAGAAATTGCTAACGGTAAACCAACAGTTTTTGCCATTGCTGTATAACGTTGATCATCTCCTTTAACCACCATTGAAGAATGAATTTCTTTATCTTCTCCGTCTTTAGTTACAAATCTAAATCGATGCCACATCACAATCATATCTTTATCTTCTGGAGCTAATGTCCATTTTTGCTCTAAAATATGTTGTAAAATTTGAGCTGGTGTTACGTTTTTTAAACCAACTTTTGTCTCTTCAAAAATCCCTAACCAAACAAATTTTTCAAAAATTTCAATATCATCTTGTCTGATATTAAAGTAATGCTTGAACTTTAACTCAACAGAATCATGCGGATTGTAAGGTAAAAAAGAATTGATAAATTGACGGTAAGTCATATTTTCAGAATCTTCCATTACGTAAGAATCATCTGTTACACCTAATTTCACAAAATAATGCCATGCTTTACAAAAACCTGGTTTTCTAAGCGTACCTCGGTACATTGTTGGTATATCTTCCAACTTATAAACCTCTCTATATTTTAAAGAATCTCTATTGGCATATCCTTCAAACTTTCCAAAACCATCCACCTCAATAATTTCTGTTCTTCTAAATAGTTTGTGATAAGGAATGTATTTATATCTTTTATTTTGGATGAATTTACATGTTCCTTGCCCTGCTAAAACAACATTTCTTGGGTTCCAAGTAAATTTATAATTCCAAGGATTGTTGTCACTTTCTGGAGCAACTAAACCTCCTGTAAAAGTTTCGAACGCTTGTAAATCTCCTCCATTATCTCTAATATCATCAATTACTCGCATTGCCGACATGTGATCAATTCCTGGATCAACACCTATCTCATTCATCATTACAATCCCAGCTTCTTTAGCAGCTCCATCCAACGCATTCATTTCATCAGACACATAAGACGCTGTTGCTAAATGCTTTTTAAATTTGATACAATCCTTAGCTACAGACATGTGCATACTTGCTGGTAACATCGAAATAATCAAGTCATGCTCATCAATTAATCGCTCACGCTCTTCAGTATTATTAACATCAAAAGCAATTGCTTTAGCCCTATTATGATTATTAGCAGATTCTACAGCTAAATCTTTAGATTGATCTGCAATAGTTACAAACCAATTTTCGTTTTCTGCATTAAACAATAAATATTGAACCAACGATGATGTTGATCTTCCTGCACCTATTAACAGTATTTTCTTCATATCTTTATTTTGTAACAATTACTTCGAAATTCGTTATTTTTTCAAAAAGATTATTTCTATAGCACTAATTTTTACTAACAAAATACTATTCATAAATTTGAAAAAAATATCACTTTGCTAACTCGTCTTTATAGAAATGAAGTCTATCTATAAAAACGTTTTATTAAACAACACGAAAGTGATTATTATGAGTCGTTAATAAAAAAATTATTATGAAAAATATTTTAATAAAAGGAGCCATTTTGGGTATGTTGGCAGTTTTGGGTGGTGCTTTTGGTGCTCATGCGTTAAAAGAAGTATTAACTCCAGAACATTTAGTAAGTTATCAAACAGGAATACGTTACCAATTGATACATGCTGTTGTTTTGTTGTTTTTATTCCTTTTAACTTTAAAATTTACGAACAAACAATTTAAAATTGCTGCCAACCTCATCTTTTGGGGTGTTATCCTTTTTTCTGGCTCTATCTATATCTTAACATTAAAAAATATTATAGGGTTAGACGTATTAAAATTTGCAGGACCAATTACTCCAATTGGTGGTTTATTAATTATTAGTGGATGGGTGATGCTAATTATTGGAGGAATGAAGTTAAAGGAGAGCGCTTAAAAAATTAATAAACTTATTTTAAAGCTAAAAAGAAATAGTGAATTACCTCCTTTTTCTCCACCACCTAACTCCCAACAAAAGAATTAGTAAAACAAATGCACCCCCAACAAGTTGAGCCCAAGCAGCAACATTAACTATTTTAGTTATTAAATTATTATGTGCTTCTGTATCGTATTTTTCGCCTTTAACTTCTTTAATGTGATGCAATAAATCTACTGCAATATTTCCTTCGGGAACTACTTGATGGCAAGACATACAAACACCTCTCCTATCCATATTAGCACGTTCTTCATTATTTAATGGTCTAGATCCAGAAAAATGATGCCCTACAGTTTGCAACTGATTTCCTTCTTCATCAACAAAACGCGACCAATCCATTTCTAAATTAGGGATTGCATTAATTTGTCCTTTCGCTTTTTGAGAAAGTACATTTCCATTGGCATCGCTCACCTCTACAGGGTAAGCATTGCTTGGGTCTGCATAAATTTTACCACCTTGTATTCCATAGCCCATAGCTTTAGGATTGGTATGGCAACTTTCACATTCTCTAGCATTTTTAGAAATAGTGTGTGGTTGGACAGGCGAAATATCAATACCCAACTGCCCCTCTTCTCCTGCACCTTCTACATTGGGTATTTTAAAAATATGATTAAGTAACAAAGGTGTTCCATCTTGTCCGATAACAGTAATGGTTGTTTGACAACCAGGAATTGCTGTAGAAATACGATGCTCTCCATTTACAACCAACGGAGGATCTTCCCAACGTAAATAACTACGCTGTTCGGTAACCTGCCCATCAATTAAATAATCTTCTAACTCTCCCCTAGCCTCTGCAGTTAATCCCTGCTCATCATGAGCTGCAGCCATTGCTATCCAATCAGGATTCTTTTTACAGGGTTGCGAATAATCTACTTTTACATGGCAGCCATAACATTGTGGCGCCCAATCGGCATGGCAAGTATAACACTCTAAATTATCGGTATGCTTTTGAATAGTTACCATCGCAACTTCACCTTTTAAACTCAACTCACCATCTAAATAAATTTGTTTTAAAGGCTTTAAATCTAAATCCTTTCCTCCTGCAGTATGCAATACAATTCCATCACCTCGCTTAACAACATTAGGAATTGGGTTTCCTCTTGCAGAAATTAAATAACCATCTTCAGGGTTATATTCAGTCCCCATTTTCAGGTACTTCATCAATTCTTTAGTTAAGCCTCTTGGCGCTCCCGTTGCTGGCACTTCCCCAACCACCTCATCACTATACCCCAAAGGCAATTCCCACGGAAATTTATTGGTGGTACCATGACAATCTTGACATTCAATTTCTACTGGAGCTAAAGTTGTTCCTGCCAACGTTCCATCGCTGTGCACATCATTAGAGGTATGACAATCTTGACACAACATTCCTTTTTCTAAATGAATATCTTGATGCAAGCGTAAATATTTTTTGGTGTGTAATTTTTCCTGCTCATTTCCCCCTCCCATAAATGGAGATGAATAAGCTGTTTCCATAATTCCTTGGTAAGAAGTTCCTATTCGTTTACCTCTATTGTGGCAAGTAGTACAGGTTTCTACAGGAATACCCGAATACTCGATATTATTAACTTTTACTTTACACTTTCGTGAAGATTGCATGGAGTGCACCAACAAATGACCCGCCTTCTCTTTATTCATCGCTTTGTCATTCCCTTCATAAAAACCTTCGTTAGAGTAAGCAACATGACAAGAGGTACATCCTAAACCTCTAAAATCACCTCTTTTTTGTCTTCCTTTACTTCCGGTATGACAACGGTTGCATTCTTGTCGGATATACGTATAAACGGCTAACTGAGGATTCTCATCAACCTCTGCTGCTGTTGGTGCTTTAGGTAAAGCTTTCATTTTTGATGGATAAACTTGAGGTTCACTACCTTTCAGTTTCTCCATATAGTCTTGATACACTTCTGTTCCTAAGGTTTCATGCACTTTAATTTCTTGCACATCATAATTACCAATATCGTGATTGTAACCGTTTAAACCCCCAAACCCCCAAAGTGTACCTTGTATTTTACCTGCTTCAGTAAACATTAACGATGTAAATTGAGTACGAACTTGCTCTGCATGACAGGTTCCACAAGTATGGTCATTTATCCAAGGGCTTCCTGGATCTGGATAAAAGTTTTTTGGTCCTTTATCAGCAATAAAATAATCGATAGAACCTTTATGTGCTAAACTTTTTGTAGTAGCTTCAGGGTTTCCTCCATGACAAACAATACAATCATTCCCTTTATTACCTGATTTATCAGCAACTTCCAAAATCTGCTGCATCATTCCTGAATGGATATCGCGCATTGGCTCAATCCCTTCATGACAAGTGGTACAATTATTTAATTCTTGCTCGTACTTTACAACAACTTTTTTATTGATGATAATATGTTCAGGAGCAACACTTTTGTGGCGAACTATTTTCTCTAGTTTACCTTCATCAGAAGTGCAAGAGCTTATAAAGCTAATTAAAAAATAAAGAAATGTAATACTCCCAATAAGAGTAATAACTGATGTGATTTTTTTCAAAATAATATGCTGCTAATTAGACTAACAAAAATGCACATTATAATTAACAATAATTAGAGGACAGAAAGAGGCTAATCTACCTCTTCAAAATCTACCTCTTCACCAAAGCCTTCTGTTTCTGTTTTATGGGGAGCACTTTTAATTTTCACTTCGCCTTCGTGCTTTTTAGCAAACTCTTTGGCTTGGCTTTCATTATTAAATTGGGATTGTCCTTGATTTTGACCCTGTTGCTGAAATTGCCCCATCTTTTTATCAACCCATCTTTTTAATAAGAAAGGAAAAACATATTTAGCCAATAATTTAAACCCGTACCAAACGAGAATAATAATTGCTATGGTTCTTAATAGTTGCATCTTTAATTTTTTCTATTCCTTTATCAAGATTCTTACCGTTTTTATTTTCAGTCAAATTGACAGTAAAACATACCCTAGAATTTCTAACTTTCTGCTTTCAGCATCAAGAAGGACTTCTTACCCCTTTCAAAAGGGGATTTAAAAACCCTCTCCTTCGGAGAGGATTTAATAGAGGTTTATCTACTCAAATATAAATTACGCTCAGCATAAATATCTCTGAAAAATTTATCTTTTAAATCTTTAATAAAATAAATTGCTTCTCCTGTAGATTTCATTTCTGGTCCTAATTCCTTATCAACATTAGGGAATTTACTAAAAGAAAATACAGGGATTTTAATTGCATAACCTTCTTTATGAGGTTTAAAATCAAAATCTTTTACTTTTGCTCCTAACATTACTTTGGTTGCATATTTAACATATGGTTCTCTATATGCTTTTGCAATAAAAGGAACTGTACGAGAAGCTCTTGGATTGGCCTCAATCACATAAACAACATCATCCTTAATGGCAAACTGCATATTGATTAAACCTACCGTTTTTAACTCTACAGCAACTTTTCTAGTAATATCTTCTATTTGAGCCATTACCATATCTCCCAAGTTATATGGAGGAAGTACAGCATAAGAATCTCCTGAGTGGATTCCTGCAGGCTCAATATGTTGCATTATTCCAATAATATAAACATCTTCACCATCACAAATGGCATCAGCTTCAGCTTCTATTGCTCCACCTAAAAAGTGATCTAATAAAATTTGGTTATTAGGCATTGATTTCAAAATATCAACAACGTGATGTTCTAACTCATCTTCGTTAATAACAATTTTCATTTTTTGACCACCCAACACGTAAGAAGGACGAACCAATAATGGGAAACCTAAACCTTTAGAAAGTTCAATTGCTTGTTCTGCACTTTCTACAATACCATATTTAGGGAAAGGGATTTTTAATTTCTCTAAAGCTGCAGAAAACCTACCTCTATCTTCGGCAATATCAAGCGCTTCAAAAGAAGTTCCCATTACCTTTATTCCATATTTTTCTAATTTCTCTGCCAACTTTAAAGCAGTTTGTCCACCTAACTGAACAATAACTCCTTCAGGTTTTTCATGTTTGATAATATCATAAATATGCTCCCAAAATACAGGTTCAAAATATAATTTATCTGCTGTATCAGAATCTGTAGAAACCGTTTCTGGATTACAGTTAATCATAATCGTTTCATATCCTGCTTCTTTAGCAGCCATAATACCATGCACACAACTGTAATCAAATTCAATTCCTTGTCCAATTCTATTTGGACCAGAACCTAATACTACTATCGATTTCTTTTTAGTAACAACGGATTCATTCTCATCTTCAAAAGTAGAATAATAGTAAGGTGTTTCTGCAGGAAATTCTGCAGCACAAGTATCAACTAATTTATAAACACGATTAATGTTCATATCTGAACGCTTATCATAAACTTCACTTTCTAAACATCTTAGTAAATGAGCTACTTGTCTATCCGCTAAACCTTTTTGTTTAGCTTCTTTCATTAATTCTTTAGGCAAGTTTTCGATAGTAAATTTCTCAATTCTTTTTTCAAGTTTTACTGAGTTTTCTATCTGACGCAAAAACCAATGGTCAATTTTTGTTTTTTCATAAATGGTATTAAATGGTATTCCCATTTTAATAGCATCATAAACATGAAACAATCTATCCCAACTCGGATTTGCTAAACTGTGTAATATTTCATCTTGGTTGGTCAGCTCTTTTCCATCAGCTCCCAATCCATTTCTATTAATCTCTAAACTCTGACATGCTTTTTGTAAGGCTTCCTGAAAACATCTTCCAATCCCCATTACTTCTCCTACAGATTTCATAGAGAAACCTAATCTTCTTTCTGCACCTTTAAATTTATCAAAGTTAAAACGAGGTATTTTTACAATTACATAATCCAACGTTGGCTCAAATAAAGCAGAAGTTGTTCCTGTAATTGGATTTTTTAATTCATCTAACGTATATCCAATAGCTAATTTAGAAGCTATTTTAGCAATAGGGTAACCAGTTGCCTTAGATGCTAAAGCAGACGAACGAGAAACTCGAGGGTTAATCTCAATTGCAATAATTTCTTCTCTTTCATCATTACTTACTGAAAACTGAACATTACATCCTCCAGCAAAATTTCCAATAGAGCGAATCATCTTAATAGACAAATCTCTCATTTTTTGGAAGGTAGTATCCGATAAGGTCATTGCTGGAGCAACAGTAATTGAATCTCCAGTATGAATTCCCATAGGATCAAAATTCTCTATAGAACAAATAATAACAACATTGTCATTTGCATCTCTTAACAATTCTAATTCGTATTCTTTCCAGCCAATTACAGCTTTATCAATCATCACCTCATGAATAGGAGAAGCTTTTAAACCAACATGTAAAGCATCTTCATACTTATCTGCATCATAAATTACAGCTCCACCTGTTCCTCCTAAAGTAAAAGAAGGGCGAATAACTAATGGAAAACCAATTCTTTGAGCAACTTCTTTACCCTCTAAATAAGATTTAGCTGTTTCTGATGGAGCCATACCAACTCCAATCTCTTCCATTTTTTGGCGAAACAATTCTCTATCTTCAGTAATTTCAATAGCTTTAGTATCTACACCAATCATTTTTACACCATGATCTTTCCAAATACCCAACTCCTCACACTCTATAGATAGATTTAAAGCTGTTTGTCCTCCCATAGATGGAAGTACAGCATCAATATCTGGATGGTCTTCTAATATCTTAATGATAGAATCCGATTCTAACGGTAATAAATACACATTATCAGCAGTCATCTCATCCGTCATAATTGTTGCCGGATTAGAATTAATTAAAGAAACGATAATTCCTTCTTCTCTTAAAGAGCGAGATGCTTGAGATCCTGAATAATCAAACTCACAAGCTTGACCTATTACAATTGGGCCACTCCCAATTATTAAAACGTGTTTGATGCTATTATCTTTTGGCATATTTTGATGTTTTTAAACTTCTACGAAATTACTTCAAATGAACTTAATTTCAAGAGTTACTTTTCAACATTTTTTAAAATTTTGTTCAAAAAAAAGGGAAGCAATAATTGCTTCCCTTCTTATAATATTTAATATATCATTAATGCTTATGTCTTGGTTCGTCAGACACAGTCAATTTTTTTCTTCCTTTAGCTCTTCTTTTAGAGATAACTTTTCTACCATTCACTGATTCCATTCTACTTCTAAATCCGTGCTTGTTTCTTCTTTTTCTGTTTGATGGTTGAAATGTACGTTTCATTTTATTTTGTTTTTATGCTGTTCTTAAAAATTCGATTGCAAAAATAGACTTTTTTTATTGTTTCACAAAAATTATGAGAAATAAATTCTAGTTTTTTATCCATTTACCATAAATAGTTTTATTTGTGGTTTTATTTGTTATAGAATAAATATAAGTGCCTACGGATAAATCAGTCGTATTAATTGTTGTTTCTCCTACTGTTATTACTATCGTTTTTAACAATTCTCCAACAATAGAATATAACAACATTTTTCCTCCAGAAATGTTCGCACTAATATTTAACTCATAAGTACCTGGATTTGGATAAACAACAATGTTTTGAATATTATTTAATGTTTTGCTTACACTTGAAACTATTGATTTACATAATACAGTATCTTTTGCTGGGTTAATAAAATAATCAGTTAGAACCACAGATGTAGAAAGAGTAAGTCCTGCTGAATCTGTTTGTGTAATAATATTTGTAGAAACTAAAGTGGGCGAACCTACTACAACATTTTTAGTATTATAAGTATTGCAAGGTGAATTACCTAGCGAATCTGTTTTTACGATATAAGTTCCTCCATACGTACTAAAACTACTTGCTCCAGATGTGCCAACTATTACAAACCCATTATCTGATGTTATTTCTAAATCTGTAGGAAAATCAAGTCCATCTCCTCCATACATTTTTGTCCACAAAGTATCACCTCCTACATCGGTTTTAATTACAAAGTAATCATAACAATCTCCTAAAGCACCACAATCTCCCCCACCTCCAAAAGGACTTTGCATACGTGCTGCAATTACAAAACCTTCATCTTGCGTTTGCTTCACCACATAGCCTTCATCTACCAAAGCACTACCATAAGTTTTAGTAAATAATACTTGCCCTGCTGCATCTGTTTTAATTAATAGTATATCAGACTGTCCTGCTGCTGTAAAACTTTCGGTTGTTCCAACGATAACAAAACCACCAGATTTAGACTCTATAACATCTCTACCTATATCTATAAATACACCTCCATATTGTTTCATCCATAATAAATCCCCATTTACATCGAGTTTTATTAAGATAACATTTCTTTCGGTAGAGTTAATTACAGATTCACCAACAGCTATATAACCTCCATCACTTAATTGCTTAATCGAATAGAGGTACTCACTGTACCCAACATCAAAAACCCTAGTCCACAAGACATTACCTAAAGAATCTGTTTTTATAACGTAGGCATCATTCACAAAATTGCCAAGCGTTATAGTCCCTGCAATAATGAAGCCTTTATCAACAGTAGGAGCAATAGCTTCTGGAGCATTATGTCGATTTAAAAGTGTATCAACATATCTTTTGGTCCATAAACTATCTCCATTGGCATTAAATTTAACCAAAACTGTATTGGCAATATTATTATTTATTACTTTTCCTGTTACTATAAAATTATCTTGTTGTAAAACGGCTACATCAGTAAAAGTATTTCCAGCTTTTTTTACATATACAATATTTCCAACACTATCTAACACCTCAATACCATTAGCCGCAATAACAAGCTTATCATTTGACAATAAAGCAGTTTTAGCAATATCACCTATCCCCCCACCAAAACCGCTAATAATAAGTTTTTGATAGGTTACTTGAGAAAAAACATTTGAAGTAAAAAAACATAAAATTATTACACTGAATATAATTTTTTTCATTTTTAAAATGTTTTAATTAATAATAATAGCATGCACTATAATTGGCAATATTTTTTCATTTTTTTTAAGACCAATACAATATAACCCAAATCCCACAGACCTGTTAAACCTTACTAAAACGAATCTTCCACAATCCACTTCTAAATACGGAACATCGAATTATCTTACACGAGAGAAGAAAGATAGCAGGTGATACACCTTAAAACAACCTAGGTTCAATTGTTAATGCAATATATGTATAGTTTCAGGTATATCTATAACATTGAAAAACATATAATCACCATTATGACAAATATCACTCTTCTTATTGGTTTAGGGTGGTATTTTTGTTTTTTATTTTGACAAATGTTAATAGCCACTCGAGATTATTTAGTCCAACACCTTAACAAAGGTACTTTTTTATGGAAAGTATTGGAGTTTATACAAGGTATGTTATACGTTAAAAATTACTTATTCTATTACAAATGGAATATTTTTAAACAATCAAGCTCAACCAGAGAGATTAACATTGAGTTTTCAAGCTTTTGTAATCTGAGGTGCTCTTTTTGTTCTTTAGATCATCTTAAACCCAAAGTAAAAATCACCCCAGAAGTTTTAGATAAATTTTTAAATGATTTAACAAGTGACATCCGCTTTAGAAAGGTTGAAGTAATCCACTTACACAGTGGTGGAGAAACGTTATTACACAACAAGGTTGGAGAGCTACTTCAAATTATAAAAAAATATAAAGACCTTAATAAAGCTAAAGGATTAAAATTTCCTATTGTAAACTTACTAACCAATGGCACTCCTTTAACAGAAACTAAAACTATTGAGATTATAAATAGTGGTGCTGTAGATGTTATGCGATTTAGTATGGATGGTGGTTCTGCCAAACGTTTTGAAGAAGTTAGAGTAAGAGCAAAATGGGATTTATTTCAAAAAAATATGTCTTTTTTCTTATCAGAAAATAAAAAATCAAAATTTCCTGTTAAAACGCATATTATATCTGTTATTGATCCAGAAAACAAATTAGAAACTAGTTGGATGGAAACGGAGTTTGTAAGTATTTTAAATAGTGTTGACACCTATGAATTAAGACATCCACACACTTGGGCTGGTGAAGTTGATATTGATGGAGATTCGAGTAACAACAGAAATAAACCGCATAAAATTGGTTGTGGGTTATTAATGCATCAATTGGTATTATTACCAAATGGAGATATTAATGTATGTTGTACAGATTTGAATTCTAAAGGTGTTGTTGGTAATATCAAAAACGATTCTCTCTTTGACATTTACAATTCACCTACAAGAAGAAAGTGGTTAGAACTAATGTACAAAGGAAAAAAAGATCAAATTGATTTGTGTAAAAACTGTGAAACTTTTTAGCAGTTTATAATGGTTTAAAACCATAAACTAGCACCCCACATCCTGCTTTAAAATCTTCAAACTCAAAGTTTAAAAAATACATACCTGAAGCATTACATATATATTCTAGTATGTAATAATGTTTTTTAATTTCAGGTCTAAAACTAGAAACTTGTCGTTTTCCTTTATCACTAAACAGCTCAAATATCAAACGCCCTTCAGCATCTTTACTATCATCCAAAACAAACCTATATTTAGTGCCTTTATTCAACATCACAGACATAGTAATTTGTTTCTTATCTCGTGCCGTTCTAACTTGTCTTAATTTAATCTGAAAATCTTTTACATAAGTAAAGTCAGCTAATTTTTTTGTAGCTGAAGGTAGTAATGTTGCACTGCACTGTGATTTTGCTACAAACGTAAAACAAGAGATTATAGCTAATATAAAATATTTTTTAAGCATAACTATATAATTTTAGACCTTAACTCTTCAACTTTTTTAATAATGTTACTTAATACCTCTTCACTCATTTTAACCTCACTAGTACTCTGATCTTCAATTACCAGCATACCATCAACTTCTTTGGTTATAGGTTCTCCATAAACTGTAATAATTTCAACATCATCATAAATTTCTTTTAACCCTTTAAACTCTACAATCAATTTTTCTATTTCAGGGTCAGTTTTATAAACTTCTAACATCACAATTAAGTTATTTAAAGATATTTTCTGTTCACCTACTCTTTCTGCAATTAAATCATTAGGTGAATCTTTGGTTATTTGTGTTGCAATAAACAGCCCTTCTACAAAAGTTCCTGTAACAATTAATACACTTGCTTTAGTTCTATTTTGCTCTCTTAAGTAAACATCCATTTCAATAAACCCATGGGTAGTAATACTTATTAAAGAATCAATATTATCACTAGATGCTGCTAATCTTTTTAAGGTTTGAAAATCAAAAAACTGATCAACTTTTAAATCTCTTGACAAACCTCTTACTGCCGCCATATAATCGATAGATAATAATGATTTTTCGTAGATGTTTAAATATCCTAAATCTGTACCATAAGCACCTAAATTAATAGCTTTTGCATAAGGAGAATCATAATTATCTAAATGATCTATATCATTTAATATCGACTTATTAAATTTAGCCCCAGAAGAGATAATTAATGTTGTCATTTCTACAGGTGAAGGAATTGAATGTATCATTTCCTCAATAATCTCCTCAGAAACAACCACTTGAGCTTGTAAAGAATCTGCGTATTCAAAATCGCTTAACATATCCATCCCATCATCTACCTCATCTCCTCCACATGCAATTATCATAACTGATAAAAATAGCAATGGTATTATATTCTTAATTGATTTCATATTATTTGTTTTTAGTTATTTTTTTATAAATTGAATTGTCAGTTATTGAAAACGATAATAGCTTACTAAGCATATTAAAGTAGAGCAAAATAAACAAAATAAAAGTGTATCCCCATAAAATTATCACATTAAACCAAAATGTTGGTATCAATTTTCCGAAAATATGTTTTTTAGGAGCGTAAAAATGTGTTCTAAAATCGAACTTACTAGATTTTGAAGGTATCAAATAAACCGGATCTACCTTTTGCATTATTCTAAATTCAGGGGTTATGATTATCCTTTTTTTCAAGGTTGAATTGGTAAGAATCTCATTTAAATTATTGTTATAATACCTACTCTTCAACTCTTTTGCCTGAATATTAGACTTATCAGTCATTTCATGTTTCATCAACTCTTTTCTAATAGATATACTATTAAAAATTAAGCTATAGAAATTGTTAATTTCATTTAAATAATCTTCTAATTCACCAATTAATTCAGAATTAAGCTTACTTGTTTGAATCCTTTCAGGGTTAGGAAATTGTACGGTTGGATTTATCTTATTCTCTTCAATAATTTCATTCTTAATAATCATTAAATTAATGATAGATTGCCCTTGTTTTAGAGACATTGAACTTTTAAGACCTGCATTTACTTCATATAACAAATCTTTTAAAAGAGGGATATAATAAGATTGTTTATACGTACAAACACTCTCTTTACGTTCTATATCGTAGAATTTTTTACCGTACTCATTATTTACATATGTTTCTACCATTAAAGCTTCATACCCCCATCTTGCAGGCATAAAATCAGCAATAGCGGGCACATTTTTATCCATACCACCACCTATCATATAGTTTAGCTTATCAAAGCTAAACATAGCTCCTCCTAAAATCATTTGAGGAATAATTAATAGTGGTATTATGATATAAATAGTTACTGCAGAATTAAAGGAAGATGAAATAATTAGCCCAATAATATTAGCTATACAGGAAATGGTAAAAAGCATTATCCAATAATAGAGATCCATACCTTGAAGTTCTAATACTAAATTACCAACAACAACAAACGTAAGAGTTTGAATGGCAGACAAGATAAATAGCAATGCTGCTTTAGATAATAGATAAGATAATCTGCTCAGGTTTAGAAACTCTTCTCTTTTTCTAATTAGTCGATCTTTAAAAATTTCTTCGGCACTAACAGTTAAGCCGATAAACATAGCAACAACTATGCTCATAAAAATATAAGGTGCAATATTTTCGTTTTCTCTAAAAGTGTAAGTCCCTTTTTCTGGATTAGTGACATAACGTATTACAAAAGCTAAGAAAAAAGCTAAAACGGGCGCCTCTAACAAATTAATTAAAAGGTACTGCTTGTTACTTATTTTAGAGAGTAAATCTCTTTTAAAAAAGATAAGAAACTGCTGTAATTTATTCCTTAGGTTTAATGAATTGGGTGGAGGATTCTCTACCGTATCAACATTAACCTCTGTAAAATTTTCTTGATATAATTTAGACCAGCTTTCAGGTTTAATTTTTCTGTGCTCAGCTAAATTTCCATATTCATCAACCTCTTTAGATTCGATTACATTAAACATGGTTTCAGGGTTTACTGTACCACAAAAAGTACATTCACCCGCTTCACTATTAATTTGATGATCAATCTTTTTAAAATAAGAAACTGCCTCAACAGGGTTTCCATAATACACTTGATAGCCACCAGTATCCAACAACACTATCTTATCAAACATTTTATAAACGTCTGATGATGGTTGATGAATTACTACAAAAATTAACTTCCCCTTAAAGGATAACTCTCTTAATAAATCAAGTACATTTTCTGAATCTTTGGAAGATAAACCAGATGTTGGTTCATCTAAAAATAAAATTGATGGTTCTCTGATTAATTCTAAAGCAATGTTCAACCTTTTTCGTTGCCCACCACTAATTGTTTTATTCATTACGCTACCAACTTTTAAATCTTTGGTATGTAACAAACCTAGGTTAGTTAAAACTACTAAAACTGCATCTTCTATTTCTTTATTCGATAGGTTTTTGAAACAAATTTTAGCATTAAAAAACAAGTTTTCAAAAACTGTAAGTTCTTCAAATAACAAATCATCTTGTGGCACAAATCCAATTACTCCTTCAAGGTTTTTACTTTTTTGATGTAAATTAAACCCATTAATTAAAACCTCTCCATCTGTAGGAGATTCGATACCACTTAATATATTTAAAAGAGTAGTTTTTCCGGCTCCACTTGCCCCCATTATACCAACAAGGTTACCTTCTCTTTCTGAAACATTAACACCTCTTAAACCAATATTTCCGTTAGGAAATTTGTAAACGATATTTTTTGCTTCAAAAGAAATAGAAATGTCATCAGGTCGTTCAATAAAACGACTAATGATTTCACTATAATACAATGGTTTACCAACAGGCAATCTTAAAACACTACCATTAGCAATTAAATAAATTCGTTTACTTGGTAATACATTTCCATTTAAATGAACTTGAATTTCACCTATAAACCTAGTAAAATAAAGATTAACACTCTCAATTCTTAAAATAAAAACAGAGCCTAATAAGTTTTTATAATTTATTGATAACTTATTTTGAGCATTATCAATTTCATCTCCATTGATGTGTAATAAATTTTCGGAATCATTAAGGTAACATTCATTACTTACTACAAAATTTTCTATCGATTTGTATTCTTCCTCTTTAATTTTAAAAACCTTAGAGGCGGTATCAATAATTTCAATTTGCTGATCTGAAAATTTTCTATCCGTATTAATTAATTCGAATAAACGAACAATTACAATTATTTTTTGTTGCTGAGTTAAAGATTTACTTACTCTTTTACAGATTCCTAAAATACGTACAGAATCCGTAACCGAAGTTAATTTTTTGACACCTTCTTTTTTCTTCTTCTTTTTCTTATCAACTAAATGTTCTTGAAAAAGCAAAAAATATTCATCTACTTTTTCTTGACTTAATTGAGACCTTAAAAAAGATTTGATAAATTCTACCTTATCATTGCTCAACTCTTCATCTTGTTTGGCAATGATGGCAAAAAGCCTCATTAATGCTATTAGTATCTCTTCACTCATTAATTAACCTTAATAAGATAGTTGTTTAAAAGGAACCTCTACGATATCTTCATATTCTTCTCCTGCTTCTTCCATATCCTCATCATCTTCTCTAAAATGCCATTCTACAGTAATCCCTTCGTGCTCATCATTAATCTCTTCTAATTTCATTAGAATATCTAAAATTAATTTTGATGAAGCTGTGTTAAAATAATCCATTTTAAAAACAAAATCAGCTTTATCATTTGGTTCTAATGCATAAGCATCTAACCAATCTAAAATTGGGTTATAAAAAGTGGTAACATCTTCAGGAAGTGATTTTCCTGAAAATTCGAAATTTCCGTTTTCTGCATCTAAAATGACTTTAGGTGTTTCGTCTGTTGCGTCAATATTTATTATGTCCATAGTTGTTTTTTTGTTGGTTGATATTATTAATCTCTATTAATTACTGATTTCTGAATAAAAAATGATGTTTTATCATTAATGCTATCAAAATAATATTCAATATTATTACCTGTTTTCTTAACAATATCAATAAAACCGAGTCCTGCTCCAGCTTTTTCTGATAAACGGCTTGCTTTAATCATTCTTTTATATTCTGCCTTAATTTCATCCTTATCTAAAGAATTAAATTTATCCAGCATTCCTTTAATCATTTCAATTTTTTCGTTAGCAACAATATTACCTGTTGCAACCATATACTTTTCTTCATTGTTACTAATCATAAATATACCTCTCCCTGGAATTTCTGGTTCTCCGGTAGTTTCTTCATCAGCATGTTTTGCCACATTTTGAAGGCACTCTACCATTACATGATACACTCTTTTTTTAGTTCTAGAACTATCCATTTCATCATCAATATTTTGTTCTGTCATTGATGAAAATGTTTTTGTTATTGTCTGAGTAATTTCACCTTCATAAACCAGCATAATATTTTGATTTCTAATGGTTTGATGGAATTTACTAACAAAATCCATGTAGTTTGTTCCTATTTCAATTTTTGTTTGTTCCATAATATTTTATATTAAAATTTTATTCCTATTAATAATACATCATCAATTTGCTTGGTATCTCCCATCCATTCATGATAATCATCAGAAAATATATCGTGATATTTATCAAAATCAACACCTTCATTTTCAACAATGCTAGTTCTAATTCTTTTTGGGCCATATTTCAATTGTTCTGGCCCTCCAAATTGATCTGGAAAGCCATCAGAGAAAAAGAAAACTGAATCTCCATCTTGTATCTCTACTAAGTGATTTTGATAGTTATTTTTCCCTTTATATTGATTTCCTCCAATAGGATATTTATCTCCTTTATATTGAGTTAACTCGCCATTTCTTAAGTGATATAATGGCCTATGTGCACCCGAATATTGAATCTCATTAGTCTCTAAATCAATTCTACAAAGCGCCATATCCATTCCATCAGCTGCTTTATTTTCTAGATCATCTTGTTTTAATGTTCTAACAACACCTTGGTGTAATTTTAACAAAACGTCTGCTGGAGACAAAATTTCAGTTCCATTTAAGATATCATTTAATAGCAGATATCCTATTAAAGACATCATTGCTCCAGGAACACCATGACCTGTACAATCTATCGCAGCATAATATGCATATTTACCTTTTTTAAAGTAGTATGGAAAATCTCCACTTACCACATCTTTAGGCTTATAAAACATAAATGTTTCAGAAAGGTCCTTTTTAATTTCTTCTATACTTGGAATTATAGCATTCTGTATTCGTTTAGCATAATTAATACTATCTGTTATTTTCTTATTTGTTGCTTCAAGTATTACTTCCTGTGCTTTACGCTGAGTAATGTCATGTGACACCAACAATATCGTTTCTAACTCTTCTTCTACACTAAATTCAGGAATAGCATTTACCAACATTATTTTATCTGACCCCTCAAAAGGAAAAATCATTTCTTTAACTAATAGTTTTTGTTCTGCTTTTACTTCATCAATAATAGCACTCCAACTTTCTACTAAATTATCATTAAACCCTGCTTCAGTATATTTTTTCGTATTAATATCTACTGTTTCTACCCCCGTTATTTTCTCTAACATTGGGTTGGCATATTGGAAATAACCTTCTAAATCTAAACGAACAATAATGTCTTCACTATTTTCTGATAATGACTGCATTTTTCCACGCATTATTTGCGCTTTTTCAGCCAACAAGCGCTCGGTAATATCTCTAAAATTAAACACAATACCATTTATTGCAGGTTCATCCAATAAATTTATCCCTACAACTTCTAAAGATACTTCTTCTCCTGTTTTTTTTGCATAAGCAACTTCTATTACTTTTTTATCTGTAGGATTTTCTTTGGTATAAAGGAGTAACTCCCTCAACTTGATTAGTGTTAAAGATGGTGATTTATTATCAAAAATATTAATCCCAAGCATTTCATCTTGCGTATAGCCTAAAATTTTAGTTATAGAAGGACTTTCATAAGTAATCTCTCCATCTTCAGAATAAATTGTTATTACCTCAGATGAATTTTCTAACAATAAATATTGTCTTTTTTGGGCATTTTCAACAGCTGTCATTTGAACTTCTAATTCTTTATTAGCTTTCTGAATTTCCTCTTGCTTATTTTGCATTTCTAATGCATTTTCTTGCAACATAGACTGCTGTTCTTGCAGTTCTGATGTCATTTCTTGAGATTCTTTTAAATGAAGTGTTGTTTGTTCATTAATTTTTAGATTATATAAAGCTCTAGCTACTATTTCTGCAATTTCTTCAATTAATTGAATTTGAATATCAGTAAACTTCTTAAAAGAAGATAATTCTATAACTCCTTGTAATTTTTCTTCTGTAACAAAAGGTACAATTAATATCGCTTTAGGCTTACTATCTTTTATAAGACCTGAAGTAACTGTTAAATAATTATCCGGAATCTCTGTTCTATGTATTGTTAATTGTTCAATTGCAGCTTCACCAATCAAACCCTCTCCCAATCGGTAACTATTCGTTGTATATTTTTTTCTACCATAAGCATAATGAGCATACATTTTCAGCTCTACAACACTCTTCCTTTCTTTTAAAGAAAGTTTTTCGTCATCATTTTCTGTTAAAAAAACTGCTCCTTGTACAATTTCAATATAACTTATTATTTCAGTTAATAAGGCATAAGTTAATCCATCAATATCACTATTTGCTCTAATTAAAGCGGATATTTTCTCACGCCCTAATGCCAACCAATTTTCTTCTCTTTCTTTATTATGGTTAATAATCAAATCATCTTTCATTTGATTTAACGCGAGACCTAATGTATCGTCTTCTCCAGCAGATTTATATTCTTCAGAAAAATTACCTTTACCTATGTTTTCAGCAAACCCTACTAATTCCTTATAATTACTTTCTCTATTTTTAATAATAGTGTTTAAACGACTTGCATTTTCATTAACTCTAACACCTAAAAAAAAGCAACATAAACCTAAAATTAATGGTGCCAAATCGATAATCCATAGTAAAATATTTGTATCGTGAATAATATAAATACTATCTAAGGTAGGATACAAACCTAAATCATAAAACAATATACTCCATGATATTACTGGAAAAATTATGCCAAAAGCTGCTCCAAACAAGCCAATTAAAATATTTTTACTTAGTGTAAACTTCATTTATAATTTATATTGATTGAAAATTAAACAAATAATTAGCTCCATTTTTAATATTTTCATCTACAGCTTTAAACAACGCTAATTCTAAAACAAATTCAATTTTATTTTCCTTATAAAAAGGAAGTATTAATAATGAAGATGGATCAGATGAGCCTAATCCAGACATAACATTTAAATAATTTTCTGGAACATTTTTAATAATTACCACCTTTTTATTTTTTATCGCCTGACCAATCAATCCTTCAGAAATTCCTGATATTTTATCTTCATCATTCTCAAAAAGATGTGCAAAGGTTGCCACAGCATTTAATTGATCAAAAGTTGCATTGGGTTCATAAATAACACCTTTAGCAGCATTGAAAATATTAGCAGTTTTTTTAATAATTTCTTCAGCACTATTACTCTTATAGTCTTGAATAAATTCTTTTGTTGAATCTAACTGTTTTTTCAAATCAAATAATTCTTTCTCACTCAAATCTTCACTTTCAGGTGAAATATCGTTCATTTTTTTAGAACTAACCTCTTTAAGTTTTACATTTTCATCGCACGTGGTTTTAACAAACAATTTAATGGTAAGTATAATCATTAATACAACAGAAAAAACAATTGGTAATAAAATAGCAATTGAAAGTGATTTAAATTCAATCAATATTTCTTCATTACCATCTATGTTAATTAAGTCATTAAATGACGAAAGGCTTTTTACCAATTGATATCCAAAATAGAAAAACCCAATGGCAAAAAGAGGTACTAATATGTTTAATGTTTTTTTCATTTATTCAATTTCAAAAGCATATCTATAATTCCTTGTGTATCTAACACTTCATCTATTTCTGTAACAGACTGTGCTGCTCGAGGCATAGTTTCTACCTTACAATCTGAAGGTTTTTGAATTATTGTTCTACCCCCATAGTCTTTAATTTTTTTCATACCAAATGCTCCATCTCTATTTGCTCCTGACAATATTATTCCTACAAGTTTATCTTTATAAACATAACCAGCAGATTCTAAAGTTAAATCTATTGATGGTCGAGAATAATTCACCATATCCTCTGTTGATAATGCAATAGTATTTCCTAGTTCTATAAACATATGATAATTTGCAGGTGCGACATAAGCAACACCCGGTCTAATTTTTTCTTTATCATCTGGTTCAACAATATTAATATTCGACTTTAACTTAAGCGCCTCTAAAAAACCTTTCCTAACGTGTTTTAAACGATGCATACTTAAGATTATCGGGATTTTATAGTTTTTAGGTAATGCTTTTAATATTTTAATAACCACACTAAAACTCCCTGCGGAGCCTCCTATTACTACTGCTTTAATTTTTTTTTCATTCATAATTTACGCTACCACTTGGTAAATTCTTTCTTTTTCATTTACTACTTTAAATCTATGCTTAATAGAACACCAGATCATCGACTCTTTTGATCCTATCACAAAATAACCATGATGATGCAGACTATTATGAAATAGATGATATACTTCATCTTGAAGTACTTTATCAAAATAAATCATCACATTTCGACACATTACTAAATCAAACTTTTGAAAAGCTTTGTCTTGTGCTAAATTATGCACCTGAAACCTAACATTTCTTAACAGGTCTTGATTTAACGTTGCCTTACCTGCACTTTCTGTATAATATTTTTTAAAATCGGCATTACCTCCAAACCTTAAATAATTAGCTTCATTCAACACCATATTTCGGGCAGGATACTCTCCTTTTTTTGCTGTATCAATAACTTTATTATTAACATCTGTAGCATAAATGGTGACTTTATCTCTCACTCCCATTTCTTCTAATAAAATTGCCATCGAAAAAACCTCTTCACCAGAAGAGCATCCTGCATGCCAAATTTTAATATCACTTTTTGTTTTTAATTTTGCAACTATTGTTTCTTTAAGTGTTTTCCACATAGATGGCGCCCTAAACATTTCAGTAGTATTTACTGTAATCTCTTCAATAAATTCATCACAAAAACTACTCTCAACAGTTAATTTCTCCAATAACTCACCAACATTTTCAAGGTGATAAATTTCTAAAATTCTCTTAATTCTTCGTTGAAATGAAGATACTGCATATTGCGAAAAATCAAAACAGTATTTTGACTTAAAAAGATCAGTAATTTGTCTTATTTCTGTAATTCCTACTTTGTACTCCTTGGGTTGTTTAACAAACATATAGTCTTTATTAATCCAATTATTTTATACCTTTACTATTCAACTAACTTCTTTTTTTTCACAGGTTAATTATTATATCTTTTACTTTTTATTCGTTTTAAGCTTATCAATTTCTAATTGTAATTCAAACTCTTTAGCAACAGCTTTCTCAACAACAAGACTCAACTCTTTATTTTCTTTCTCCAACTTACTCATTTCCAACCCAACACTATCTTGAGCCTCCTGCATAGCTTCCATGGTCTGAACCAATTCTTCTTCTTGAGCTTTCATCTCTTCTGCCATATCATTGGCATCTTGCAACATCTCTTCTTCTTTTACTCTCCTAGCTTCTAACTCTCTTTGGTTTAGTTCCATTTCCTCTTGAGTTGTCTGCATTTCTTCCATATTCTGACGCATTTCCTCTTCTTGAGCCTTCATCTCCTCTGCCATTTCATTCGCTTCTTGCAGCATTTTCGACTCTTCCTCTCTCTTTGCTCCAAGTTCTCGTTGATTCAGTACCATCTCTTCTTGGGTAGCTTTCATCTCTTCCATATTCTGACGCATTTCCTCTTCTTGAGCTCTCAACTCTTCAGTCATTTCTTTAGATTCTTCTAACAAATAAGCTGTTCTAATATTTATTTTAGCGTAAGAAACTGTTGAAGCAATACTTTCTGCTAGCTTTTCTACAAATTCAATCTTAAAACCTTCAAACTCATTAAAAGATGCAATTTCAATAACCCCATAAGTTACATCATTAACTTTTAATGGCATTATTAATACTGCTTTTGGTGCAGCATCACCTAATCCTGATGTTATATTTATATAATTCTTAGGAATATCTGTCAGGTAAATTCTTTCCCCTTCTTGCCAACATTGCCCTATTAATCCTTCCCCTAAATTAAATTCTTTTTCTGCATATTTAACTCTATCATAAGCATACATTGCAGATAGCTCTAATTTAGGTTCCGCTTCATCATTAACAACAAATAGGCCTCCCTGGTTTGCTTCTAAATATTTAACTAAATCGGTAATAATATTCAATGCCAGAACATCCAATTCTTCATTATTAGCTCTCAACGTTTCAGAAAACTGAGCCAATCCTTTTGTTATCCAATTTCTTTCGTAATCAAGTTGTTTAGCATCTTTCAACCTATCCCTCATCATTAATAGAGAATTACCCAACACATCATTTTCTCCTAATGGTTTGTAATCCACATCCAGTTCATTCATCCCAATTTTCTCTGCAAATATAGCTGTCCCTTGCAATGCATCTACTAATTTATTTGTTGCCTCAGTCATCATTCCAATTTCATTGGTAGAATCCATATTTAGCTTTTTTGGCAAACCGCCAGTTCCCAATTCCATTAAAGCAGACTCAAGTTCTATTAAAGGTTTTGTGAAGCTTTTAGCAAAAAACCAAGAAAGGATAAATGCAACTAGAAGGATTAGTGTGATTACAGTTACTATAGATTGTAGTCTTTCATAAATTAGAGAAAATGCTTCTGCTTTATCAATTTTAGTTACCAAACCCCACTTCATCATAGGTATATATTTCCATGAAGCAATAACTTCCTTACCTCTATAATCCAAATCGAACCCTTTACCTTCTTTAGCTTGAACAGCATCCTGCATAGGTATAGCTGCACCACTACCTATCGAAACTCTCCTATTTAGTGCTGCGTTTACATCGTGCCTTAAAGGATTAAGAAAAACAACTTCACTCCCTCTAACCTCTCCTAAAAGAGTCTCTCCCGTATTACCTAATCCGGTATAATTTAAAACTACATCATATACTGCCTGCATATTATACTTACAGACAACTGCACCTTGCAATTTATTAGATTTATCACTTACCGGTGCATATAGGTACATATAATGATTTCCTTCATCTTCAAAGATAGGAGAAACTGATATTTCAACATACCCTTGAGCTAACGATTTACCATCAGGATCATTAAAAGTTTTGTACAAAACTTTTTGAGAAATTAATTTATTTGCATTATAAATTACTTTGCCATTATTATCTACCAAAAGAATATCTTCAAACTTATAATTCCTCAATAAAGGAACTAAAGATCCATCTAACATTTGACTAACATTACTTAATAAAGAATCATGTTGGTTTTCGTTTATCAATGTTACTAAACGAGAAAACTCACCTCTTACAACTGGAGTTTCCTGCAATAATTTTAAAGGTGACTTTAAATTTCTAAATATAAGATCAATCTTATCTGCTTTTAAAGTTGCAACATTGTCTAAATTTAATAGAATCGATTGCTCTAAAGCCGCTTTACTTTTCACGATAGTTACAGAGCCAATAATTACAGTAACTATTAAGATTCCTAAGATAGCCATTAACGAAATCTTAGCTCTCAATTTCATGTTTTTAAATAAATTAATAAGTCTCATACAATAATTTTATTATAATTTTTAAGAAATTAGGTAAATCAAATATACCAATTAAAAAGAAAGAGGATACCTTTTTTCGACAAACAACTTCATTAGGGGTATATCTTTTAAATCTCAAAAAAAAAGGAGGTTGTAAACTATTTTACATTTAGTTTTTAAGAGTAGCTCGTTTATAAGTTACATAAGATGTTAGTAAATAGCATTTTAGTATTTCAGTACATTTGATAATATATGGATATTACAAATAAAGTCGTTTGGGTTATTGGAGCATCATCAGGTATTGGTGAAGCAACAGTAAAGGAACTTTCAAACAAAAATTGCAAAATAGTGTTATCGGCAAGGCGAAAAAATGAACTAGAGCGTGTTGCAAAGAACTTAGATATACCTAGCGAGAGCATATTAATATTACCTATTGATTTAGAGTTTTCTGAAAAAGCAGGTGATTGGACAAAAAAAATTATTGAGAAGTTTGGGAGAATTGATATCTTAATAAATAACGGAGGTATTAGCCAAAAAAGTTTTGCAATGGACACTTCTACTGCTACAGAGAAAAAAATAATGGATATCAATTATTTTGGAAATGTTGCTATAGCCAAAAGTGTTATTCCAATTATGCAAAAACAGCAAGAAGGTAAAATTGTTGTAATTACAAGTATTGTTGGCAAATTTGGCTTACCTGAATTATCCACTTACGCTGCATCAAAACATGCTTTATATGGGTTTTATGAATCCCTCCGTTTAGAAGTTTTAAAAGATAAAATTGATGTGCTATTAGTTTCTCCAGGGTTTATTAACACAAATGTTGCTATAAATGCAATTAAAGGTGATGGCACGTTAGTGAAAGAAAACAGTGATGCACAAGAAAACGGTATGAAACCAAGTAAATTTGCAAAAACATTAGTTAAAGCAATTCAATCTCACAAAAATCACATCTACATTGGAAATAAAGAACTTTTATCCATTCCTTTTAAAACGTTTTTACCCAACCTGTTTTATTCAATTATGCTAAAAATGAGTAATAATAAAAAATGAGAATTCTTAATTACAAATCTCTTTTATTATATTTCGCTTTTGCGGTATTTATAATTTCTTGTAAATCAAAAAAACAAGTTATTACTCAACCTTTAAAAACACCTTCCAAAATTACCAAAACTCAAAAAAAAGCTGACAATATTATGTCGGAATATTTAAGTTTAAAATACACAAACATTATTAACAATAAATATGCATATGTATCAATTAAGCATCAATACTTATTTTTAATAGAAAATGATTCTACCATTAGAAAGTACCCTATTTCTACAGCAACAAATGGAATTGGAACTAAAGAAAACAGTAATAAAACTCCATACGGAATGCATACTATAAAAGAAAAAATAGGTGAACAAGTACCTTATGCTGGAATTTTAGAGTCTAGAGTTTATTATGGTAGAAAAGCTAAAATAATATCTGACAAAAAAAATGCAAAAAAAGATTACGTTACCACCAGAATAATGTGGCTACAAGGCGAAGAGTACGGTATTAATAAAGGAAAAAATGTTGATTCTTATAGCCGTTACATTTACATACATGGCACACCAGAAGAAGGGTTTATTGGCGAGCCTGCATCTCATGGTTGCATAAGAATGAAAAATACAGACGTGATAGAATTCTTTAATTTAATAGAAGTTGGAACTCCTATTTACATATTAGAAAATTAATTTTATTTATTTCACCTAACTTTATCTTAATTTTAAACTTTCTTTAAGTTAATGGATTTGACAGCTATTTTATTGTTAATTATAGGACTAGGTATTGGATTCACCTTAGGATTGTTATTTTCTAAAAGTAGAAGAACACCTACAAACAACTCTAACGCTACTGATTTTGAAAGAAAAATAGGATCTTTAAATGGCAGACTAACTGCAGCATCAGAAAATTATAAAGAGCAAAAAATAAGTATTGAAAACTTATCCAAACAAAAAGAAATATTAATTGCTGAAGTTGCCCACTTTAAAACCTCTAATCAAAATTTACAAAAAAAACTAGAAGATCAAAAAGACGAATTAACTCAACTACAACAGAAATTTACTACTGATTTTTCTTTAATTGCCAACAAACTTCTAAAACAAAATTCTTCAGATTTTGCTGAAGCTAATCAAAAAAGGTTAAACGAAATATTAAGTCCTTTAAAAGAAAACATTAAAGCTTTTGAACAAAAAGTGGATGAAAATTATGAGAAAGAATTAAAAGAACGCACCTCATTAATTGAGCAAATAAAATCTTTAGAGAAACTCAATTCTCAAATGAGTGAAGATGCAAGTAACCTTACAAAAGCATTAAAAGGAGACAATAAAGCACAAGGTAATTGGGGCGAATTAATCTTAGAAAAAGTTTTAGAAAGCTCAGGACTTGTTGAGGGTGAAGAGTTTAAAACTCAATACAGCACTACCAACGAGGAAGGCAACAGAGTTCAGCCTGACGTAATTATTATGCTACCTGAAAACAAACACATTATTGTTGATGCTAAAGTATCTTTAGTTGCTTATCAAAACTACATTAATAGTGACAATAAAAACGAACAAGAAGGTTTTATTAAAAGTCATTTAACTTCTGTAAAAAGTCATATTAAAGGATTAAGTGATAAGCATTATGCAAGCGCTAAAGGTATTAACTCTCCAGATTTTGTATTGTTATTCATTCCTATAGAATCTTCTTTTGGACTAGCAATGAAAGCTGATAACCAATTATACCAATATGCTTGGGACAAAAAAGTGGTAATTGTAACTCCATCAACACTATTGGCAACTTTAAAAACTATAAAATCGGTTTGGAATAACGAAAAACAAACCAAAAATGCAATAGAAATTGCAAGACAAGCTGGAGCTTTACATGATAAGTTTGTTGGATTTATTGGTGATATGGAAAAAATTAAGAAATCTCTACACCAATCTAACGAAGCTTACGATAAAGCTTTTAACAAATTAAAAACTGGAAGTGGTAATTTAATAGATGCAACCGTTCGCTTAGAAATGTTAGGCGCAAAAACAAAAAAATCACTCCCAGAGCATTTACAAATTGATAAAACACAAGACCTTGAAGAATAAACAATTATTTTACTCCATTAGCATTTTCTTATTACTATTTGGATGTACAGCATCAGAAAACAGCACCAATAAAAATGTGGCAAACATGTATGTTAAAGGATTAAATTTAATTAATCCCGATATTAAAATTTTTCATAAAAATGATACGTTAACCGAGTTTCATTTTAGATTAAATTCTGAAAATATATTATACACTAAAAAAAGAGGAGACTCTACTTTTAGTGCCGACATTCATATTCATTACGAATTATTAAACAAAACAACTGAGCAATTATTAGATAGCTCTACTATTAGTTTTAAAGATTATAGCGAAAATAAAGTTAAAAAATTACTAGACGGACTCATCAACCTCTCAACCCAGCCAAACAAATCGTATCTACTGAAAATTAAATTTAGCGATTCATCTCGAGATCACTTCATTAAAAAGAACATAATACTGAATCGTTTAAATATGAACAACCCTCAAAACTACCTGATAACAAATAAATTAGGAGATGTGTTTTTCAACAATTATTTTAAAACTAATGATGAAATTAACATTTTAAAAAATGAGCGTAACCTACAAGAAAGCATTATCGTTAAATATTACAGCACCAACCTCCCTTTGGCTCGTCCACCGTTTGCCGTTGATAATGAGAAAAAAGAAGAAGAAGTAAACTATGAAGCCAAAACAGTTTCAACAATTTATTTCGATTCATTAAATACAAGCAGCTATACTATTACAGAAAGAGGGTTGTACCATTTCCAAACATCAGACAATGATAAAGAAGGTTTTACACTTTTTAATTTTGAAGAAAACTTTCCTTTAGTTAAAAGCATCAAAAATATGGTTGGCCCAATGCGCTACATTTCCTCAAAAAAAGAATATGCATTATTAAAAAACAGCAAGGATAAAAAAACTGCTATGGATAATTATTGGTTAAATATAGCAGGAAGTAATGATCGCGCTAGAGTGTTAATTAAAGAATATTTTGATCGTGTAGAAAATTCTAATAAACATTTCACATCATTTTTAGAAGGCTGGAAAACCGACAGAGGAATAATTTATGTTATCTATGGCGCTCCAAACGTTGTTTACAAAAATAAAGAATATGAAAATTGGATTTATGGCGAAGAAAATAATATGATGAGTACAAGTTTTATTTTTTACAAAGTTAAAAACACAATTAGCAATAATGACTTTAGATTAAACCGATCTACTTCCTTTAAAAGTAGTTGGTATAGAGCCGTTGACAGCTGGAGAAGTGGTAGAATTTATTAATTCCCTTCTTAAAAAACAGACATTTTCATCCTTTTATATTTTCTTATTCTTGTTTTGATTTATTCAAAAAATAACCTATTTTTATAGATAGAATAAATTAATACAGAAAAAAATGGACTCAATACCAAGTAAAGACAGACAGGAATGGAGAAACCTTCTTGAAGAAGGAATTGAGATTAAGCTAACCAACTTCGTTTTACAAATGCAAGTTAATCAAACAAAAAAAGCAATTAAAAGTGCTTCTATATCTATGGATGAAGGGGTTGAAAGAATACATACTTTATGCATAAAGTATGCTCTTGCCGTAAAAAATGACATTGACACCATATTTAACTAAGAACTACAAAAGATGAAAAACAAACTATATACAATAAACGAGGTTACCGAATTTATTAATGCTGGGAAATTATTATCTTTAGCTGGAGATGAAAGAGTATTGTCAAAACTACCTAAAGGAAACTGGATTGGTGGTACAACTCCATATTTTATGGATGCTAAAAAAGGTCAGTTCAATCAGGAATTAATTTTTGTTAACAATTTATTAGAAGAGCATCAATCGTATAAAATTGAATCTTACACTTCCAATAAAGTTAACAATATTGTAAGCGACACATTTTCTAATGGATATTCTTTGGTAATCATTCCTCCTTTTACTGATATTCACCAAGAATATGCTATTAAAATCCCTAACAACGAAAACTTATTCAACAATCCTATCATAGGGTGGATTGCGGGTATTGATCTAAATTCTACTGATATTTGTAAAACTTTTAACGGACAAACTGGCGAAGTATTTACGGACAGAGCTGTTACATCATATTGAATTATCTGACGACAAGATTGCACGTTTAGAGATTATCAATATTTTTGATCAATCTACTGAAGATGTTGAACTAGAATTTTCAGAAGATGGTTTTAGCTGTAAAACTTGTTTTATTAACGGAAAAGAAACAAATTTTGCTGAATACATTGAAGCAAATAATATAGATATTAAATTACCTCTTATTTCTGATTACTCTGGAGCGTTAATTAATGTTAGTTTCCAAAGCATTGAAGATGGTACTGTTAACTTTTATGCTCCTGTTTTTAAAGGAACTAAATACAAATTTGCCCAATCAATGCCTAATTATGTTTCTAGTTTTGATACAAAGAACACAAGATGTTAATGATGACTTAGAGTTTTCGTCTAACTGTATTTTAAATTATTTATATGGTGAATTAGAAGGTAAAAAGATTAAAAATGTAACTGGACCAATCACATTTGGAGAAATTGGATACATGTTACTTAATCAAACATTAACATTCTTATACATTGAGAACAAATAAGTTTTAAGTTTGTTAAACAATAAAAATCCCCAATTCATTTTAATGAATTGGGGATTTTTTTATCGTTAGAATTTACAAATTAACTTTTCACTAAATCTATACTTACCGGTGTAATCGTAATTTTACGCTCGCTATACAACAAACCTAAAGCACGTCTAAATGCTTTTTTACTTACTTGAAATTCTTTTTTAACTAATTCTGGAGAACTCTTATCCGAAATTGGCAAGCTTCCTTTAGCTTTTAATAAACGTTCGTAAATTTCGTTAGCCAACACCTCAACTTCATTTAGCCTTGCGCTATTTAATGTAATATCTAATTTATTATCGGCTCTTACGCGTTGCAAATACCCAACTAGTTTATCTCCTATTTGTATTGACTTATACAACTCATTTTTAAACACCATACCATAGTGTTTATTATTTACAATAACTTTATAGCCAATCTCAGTTTCACCACTTACCAATAAATTAACTTTATCTCCGGTATTAATTTCTAGCTTATTTTTATTAATAAACTTACCCAGCTTAGTAGTTGCTACCAATCTATTGGTAACTCCATCTTTATACATATGCACCAAATACCTCTTCGTATTCTCTACTGTATGCTGCTGTTCTGAAAAAGGAAGCAATAAATCTTTTTCCATTCCCCAATCTAAAAATGCACCAAATTGATTTACATCAACCACCTTTAAAAAGGCGTATTCGTTCATTTTAATTTTAGGATCTAATGTTGTTGCTATAGGTCTATCTTCAGAATCAGTATAAATAAAAACCTCAATCATATCACCCATTTCTAAATCTTGGGGTACGTATTTGTTAGGAAGTAAAATTTCTTCATCTGTTTCTGTAACTAAATAAACACCTTGTGGTGTTTCTTTTAGTGCTTCTAATTCTAATATTTTTCCTACTTCTTCTGTATTCGATGTTGACATAATTCTCTTTTATTTATCCTCTGTAAAAAACTAATTCGTTTGCTGTTGATGCTGCTTCATTAAAACAATAACCATCTGTATCAAAAGCAATTAAATCTGTACTATCTTTCAATTGATTTTTTATGATGAATGAAGCCATCATTCCTCTTGCTCTTTTTGCATAAACCATAATGGTTTTATATTCCCCATTTTTAAAATCTTTAAAAACAGGAACAATCACATTTGCTTTTAATTCTTTTTTATTTATTGCTTTAAAATATTCGTTAGATGCTAAATTAACAATCACATCATCTCCCTGATTTTTAAGCGTTTGATTGATTTCTTTTACGATTTCTGTTTTCCAAAAATCATATAAATTATTATTCTTACCCACTTTTAACCTTGTACCCATTTCTAAACGGTAAGCATGTATTAAATCCATTGGTTTTAAAACCCCATACAAACCTGATAAGATTCTTAAATGATCTTGAGCAAAGCTAATATCTTTATCAGAAAATGAAGCTGCATTTAAGCCATTATAAACCTCTCCTGTAAAAGTTAAAGCCGCTTGTTTAGCTTCTTTAAAATTATGTTCTGATTTCCAATCATTATAACGCTGTACATTTAAATCTGCAATGGCATCACTAATTTTCATTAAACCCGTTAATTTTTTAGGCGTATATTTTGATAATACTTTTATTAGTTTCTCTGCCTCATTGGTAAACTGAGGAAGCGTATAATTGTTTGGCTTTTCGCCTTCAATTGATAACTTTTTAGCAGGAGATAATACAACTAACATAATGGGTAATTTTAATGTTCAAATTTACCATTACAAAATGACAACTGAACATAAAGATTGGAAAAAAGAATTAACCGAGGACGAATATCGTGTAATGAGAGAAAAAGGCACTGAAGCTCCCTTTTCTGGTGAGTTTAATTCTCATTTCGAAAATGGCATATTTTATTGCAAAGGTTGTAATCAAAAATTATTTAGTTCTGATAGTAAATTTGATGCTAGTTGTGGCTGGCCAAGTTTTGACCAAGGAATTGAAAATGGAAAAATAAAAGAAATAGTTGACAAGTCTTACGATATGATACGAACAGAAATTGTTTGTTCAGCTTGTAATTCTCATTTAGGTCACGTTTTTAACGATGGACCAACAAAAACAAAATTAAGGTATTGCGTAAACTCTATAAGTTTAACATTTAAAGAAAGCTAATTTACCAACTGCCAAATGGGCGGGAAAAGCTACTGCCAACAGAAGAGTTAAAATTATTGTTTCGGGATTGATTAAATGGACTGTAACTATCACCCATTCTAATTTCACCTTCTATTGTCATATTATCAGAAATCTTATATTTAAAGTTAGCAGAATAGCCAATATGATCTCTTGATGATCTATTTGACATGTTTGCAGTTCCCATATCCGGATTATATTCTGTCATATTATAATAAACACTTCCTCCTATTGATAATTTATCAGATATTTTATATTGAGCATTGATGTAAGTGTAATACTCAGAAATATTACCTGAAAAGAATCGGTAATTATTTTCACCATATAATCGTGAGTTATTTAACTGACTATTAACATACATCAAACCTGTATTTATTGTCAATCTGTCGGTTGCTTTAAAAGAAATTGAAGGTTTATAATAAGAACTGAAGTTAGAACCACCCCCATAACCTGAACCAATACCAACTCCCATTTCAAAATTGTAATGCACTTTATTTTCTGATTTCACAGAATCTTTAGATAAAACGTATTCTGCATCATCTTCAGCAACATAACTATCTTCGCTTCCCTCTGGCTGTGCAACCAACAAGTTAGCTGTAAACAGTAGTAAAACAATAATATATAAGTTTTTCATTTTCATAATACAAAGTAAAATTACACATTTGATTTTAAATGAATTACAAGAAATATTTTTTAACTTTTTTTAACAATTGCTCCATAATATTTTTTATTGTGGCACGTATATTGTTTAGTCATTAACAACATAAAAAACCAAAACAAATGAATATAAGAGCGCAATACAACTCATTAAAATCTAAAGCTAAAAAAGCATTATTGGATGGAGAAATGAAATTATACATGCAACTATTAAATGATGTAGAAAATTTAAACCTCATCCTTGTAAAAGCAAACCAACCAAAAAGATAGTTTTATATAGTTAAGTTAGTTAGGTAAAAAGCCTCTCGATAAATTTATCGAGAGGCTTTTAATTAACATAAAACTTAATCTATTATTGAGTTGAAACTCCGATTTTGAAAAACTTATAAAAAAAAGTTCTTATCCGAAAAATGAATTTTACTTCGGAATTTACCATACCTAGCACCTTCACCTCTCAGTAGACAAACCAAGCATAAAATTACAAATATTAAAATACCGAAGAAAATCATATCGATTAAATAATTATTTGTAGACTACAAATATACATCATTTATCGATAAAAACAAATTTAATCGGCAAAAACACATCATTCATCTAAAAATGAAAGCAATTTATCTAATAAGGCATGCAGAATCAATATGGCAAAAAGGCATAAAGGATTTTGACAGAACATTAACAAGCAAAGGAATTGAAGATGCGAAACATCTTAGTAAACAATTAACATGTAAAGCTGATTTAATAATTTAAGACCGTTGCAAAAGGTGGCAAATAAATTTACGAGCTATTTTTTGTCTTATTTTTCAATTATTTAGTTGAAATAACTGTTTTTTACTCTGAAACCAGTTGTTTTTTTGATGCTTTTA
>Ga0256845_1000538_pt1 | contig 35228 bp, 26 predicted proteins | sample RiftiametaG_FD_189101 | JGI IMG/M metagenome (GOLD analysis project Ga0256845, IMG submission 189101) | Tube worm associated microbial communities from hydrothermal vent at the East Pacific Rise, Pacific Ocean - Riftia | ecosystem: Host-associated > Annelida > Integument > Unclassified ...
GAGCGCTGACCTGCCAGCCGGAGCTCCAAAACGCCAAGACCGTCGTCGAACTCGGGCCCGGTACCGGTACCGTCACTCGGGCGATCCTCCGCGAGGCCCCCAAAGCCCAGATCTACTCCGTCGAAATCGACGAGAAGATGGTCGAGACCGCGTCCTCTGCGATCCGCGATCCGCGTCTCCGCTTTGTCCACGGCTCGGCCGCCGATGTGCACACCCTGCTGCCGCAACTCGGCTGCGAACGACCTGTCGACGTCGTGATCTCATCGCTCGGCATGAGCCTGCTGCCAGACCAGGTCCGCGACGAAGTGATGCGTTCGGTCTCGCAGATCTTAAGCCCGACCGGCGTCTACATCCAATACGCCTACGTGCACGCTCGCGTCTTCGTCTGGAGCCCCAACAGCGGGGTCTCTCGCTTCAACATCCGCCGCTATCTCAGCCCCCACTTCGGCGACCTGCGACGCAAGGTGATCATGGCAAACATCCCCCCAGCCGCGGTCTATACCTGCCGAGCGCCACGCCTGTCCGAAGCCGCCGAATAGGCCCGCACGCTCATCGCCGGTAGCGATGGATCCGCGGCGCTCGGCCGATCTCAAAGATAAAGGCAAAGCCAAAGTCGATGCGATGGGTCTCGGGATCGACGAGCCCAGAGGGCGGGTTGGCAAAGGGTGCCGCGCTGCGTACTGCTCGAATCGCCTCTTCGTCGAGATAATCGATGTCCGAGGACTTCTCGAGACGAACTGACCGCAATGAGCCGTCGGCATGCAAGCTCACCTGCAACCGGGTGATCCGGGTTTTGTCGCCGTAAACCCGCCCCTGGGGATCGCGCGCGGCGTGCAAAATTTCGGGATGCCAATGCTCGGCAATGGCATCCCGAAGTCGATTAAAAAACGACGAGTACTTAAAGCGGCGAGCGTTGAGCAGGCTCTCGCTGCCCTCCTCCTCGACTGTATGCAGATCGTCTAAGGAGCCCGGGCGACCGAAGAGATCGCGCATATCCGCCGGATTCCCCCGAAGCCCGGAGGGGGCCGGTGGCGAGCCCTCTGCGCCTGGATCGCTCGGTGCCTGACCGTCATGCGCCGCCGATGCGTCGACCAAAGGCGACTCCTCGCCCTCGCCCGCGTCACTGAGCCCGGGCTGCGCTGCGCTGCCGGTGTGCTCACTGTTATGAGCGCTGGCTTGCCGCGGATGCAGGAGCGGCGAGGCCTTTGAATCCTCTGGGGCATCGCCGGGCTGGGTCGGCGCCCGCCCCCGCTGCGGTCGTTGATTGGGTGCCCGTACCTCTTTGTCGACCCGCGAATCCGACTCGGCGATCTTGTCGGTCTGCTCCGGCGGGCGTTCGTCGGGCACACGATCGAGGTTGACCAAATTGCCCGGAAGATCGGGCTCGTGATCGTCGTCGGCATCATCAGGATCAGCCTCGACCAGCGAGATCTCCATGATCTGATCGTTCGCGGGCAAGGGCGCCGGCTTCGCGGCGCTCAGGCCTAAAATCCCGTTGCCGACCGGCAGCAACACGAGATGGATCAGCGCCGACGCCAGGAGCATCGCCACTGCCAGAGTGACCGTCGTGCTTTGTTCTCTTCGCCTCGCCATGGATGCAGCCCGCAAAGGGCTCTAGAATTCTGAGACCGCGAATTATAGCCCCTCGGCGCGATTTGTCCCGCCCTTCCTACTACCGGCGGCCCCCTCTCGGGTGATCGAACGCCGTCAGCTCCGCGTGGATCGCCAAACCCGGGCCCTGTGCGCTCCGTTATCCTCCGCCCCGTGACCGACCCAAGGCCCTGCCACGACCCGCAGCCCCGGCAGCTGAGCGCCCGCTCGATCTCGGAGGGCGCCGAAGCGCTCCTCATGCGCGAGGTGCCGATCTTAGACCTCGGCTTTGTCCAGCCGATCGACTACATGGGCAACGACTTCGACGTCGTCCAGGCAGCACGCGTGAGCTACGGCCCGAGCACCCGCAAAGTGCACAACGACCGCGGGCTGCTCCGCTATTTGATGCGCCACCGGCACACCACGCCCTTCGAGATGTGTGAGGTGAAGTTTCGCTGCAAGATGCCGATCTTCGTCGCTCGCCAGTGGATCCGCCACCGCACCGCCAACGTCAACGAGATGTCGCTGCGCTACACCGAGGCGCCCGACGAGTTCTACTTGCCGGCGATCGAAAACGTCTCACTGCAGGCGCAGGACAACAAGCAGGGGCGACAGACGATCGCCGTCGACGACTCGGTCCGCGCCGACGTCGTCCGCCTGATGCGGGCCAACCAAGAGGAAGCCTTCGCGATCTACCAGCGCCTCGCCGGTGACCTCGGTATCGCCCGCGAACTCGCACGTTCAGTGCTACCGGTGTCGCTCTACACCCAGTGGATCTGGAAGATCGACCTCCACAACCTGATGCATTTTCTGAGCCTCCGACTCGACGCCCACGCCCAGCTCGAGATCCGCGTGTACGCCGAGGCGATGGCCAACTTCACCCGCGCCTGGGTGCCGATGTGCTTCGAGGCCTTCGACGATTACAGGCGTCAGGGCCTGCATCTCAGCCGCCTCGAGGTCGCCGCGCTCAGCCGCATCCTCGACGGCGCCGACCAGGACCAGGCCTGCACCGCCGCCGGGCTCAAGGGCCGAGAGGCGCGCGAATTCGCCGCCAAAATCGCCTCGATCAAAAGCCGCCGATCGAGCTGAGAATCGCCCCTAAAGGCCGATCGAGCGCCGCCGACAGCCGAATCCTGGCCGCTGATAAGCTTCCTGTGTGAGCGAGGCGAGACCCCAGGGGCTGCGGATCGCGGTCGACGTGATGGGCGGCGATCGATCACCGACCGAGCCCATCCGGGCAGCGGCGCGGATCTCGATGACAACCAACCTGCAGCTCCTGCTGGTCGGCCGACGCGAGGTCATCGAAGCTGACCTTAAGAACATCACCCATCAAGCGGAGCAGATCACCATCGTCGACGCCCGCGAGGTGATCGGTATGAACGAGAAGGCGCGAGTAGCCCTCGACACCAAGCACGACGCTTCGATCCTGGTGGCGATGCGCACGGTCGCTAGCGGTGATGCCGACGCCCTGGTCTCGGCCGGTTCGACCGGCGCCCTGGTGCTCGCCGCGGCCCAGGAGCTGCCGCGGATCCCCGGCATCGACAGGGCTGCCCTCGCCGCGGTCTACCCCACCCGCAAGCGCGACAGCAGCTCCGATCCCTTCGCCCTGATCCTCGACGTCGGTGCGAGCGTCCGGGTTCGCTCGCAGGACCTTCTTTTCTTCGCCTACATGGGCAGCGCCTACGCCCGTTCGATCTCCAAGGTCGCGAGGCCCACGGTCGGCCTCCTCAACATGGGCAGCGAAGAGAACAAGGGCGACGCTGCGCTGCGTCAGGCCCACGCCTGGATGCGTGACGACCCGCGCCTCCACTTCGTCGGCAATGTCGAGGGCAACGACATCCCCACCGGCGGCGCCGATGTGATCGTCTGCGAAGGTTACGTCGGCAACGTCGCGCTCAAAATGGCCGAAGGTGTCTCCGAGGTTTTTAAGAGCCTCGGCAAGCAGGCCTTTCGCCAGAGCCTGCTCTCTCGCCTGGGCCTGCTCCTGCTCTCCCGCGCTCTCCGCCGACTCAAGGGCATCACCGACTACCGCGAGTACGGCGGTGCTCCGCTCCTGGGCTTTCGCGCGCCGGTGATCAAGGCCCACGGACGCAGCGGCGAGGTCGCGATCGCCAACGCGATCAAGGTCGCAGCCAAGGCCGTACGCGACGGCGTCTGCTCCGAAATCGAACGCGCCGTCGCTGACTTCACGGCGGCCAAAACAGACCCATAAACCCTGCCACGCCCGAGGATCCCCCCATGCGCGATGCGGTCCAGTTCACTGTTTTGATGTCCGTTTTGCCCCCCTGGCGTGCGGCCAAGACACGGAAGCACGGACGGCCTCGGCCGCTCCACCGTCACCCCATCTGAGGTCTGCGACGGCACCGCGCAGGGCGACTCGGCCCGGCGCGCAGAGGAGCGCACGCGGTAGAGTCTGCGCCGTGCAACGCCTGCCCGCACCGCCGATCCCCGAGTGGCTCAGCGCCCTCCTGCCCGCCCAAATCCGCCGCTTCACCGCCCACGCCGGGGGCCACGATCTGCACGTAATGGAGCTCGGTCGCCCGGGCCCACGCCCGTCGATTGTCATGCTGCACGGCAATCCGAGCTGGGGTTTCCTCTACCGCAAGGTCGCCGAGCTCTGCGCCCTCGACAACCACATTATTCTCCCAGATCTCGTCGGCCTCGGCCTCTCTGAAAAACCGCCCTCCGCCGACTGGCACACCCTAGAGGGCCACGCCCAGGTGATCGCGGCCCTGCTCGACGGCCTCGATCTCGGCGAGGTCGTCTTTGTCGGTCAGGACTGGGGCGGACCCATCGGCTTGCTCGCTCTGGCCCAAGAGCCAGGTCGGTGTGCAGGCCTCGTGCTGATGAATACCGTCGTCGGCCCGCCGATGCCCGGCTTCCGCCCGAGCGCCATCCACCGCATCAGCCAACTACCACTGGTGGCCGAACTCGCCTTCCGCACCCTCGGACTACCGCAGCGCATGCTCAACATCCTGCAGGGCGATCGCCGATCGATCCGCGGAGCCGTCGCCAAGGCCTACCGCTATCCACTCCGCCACCGCCGCGACAGATCCGGCCCGCTCGGCCTCGCGCGCATGGTGCCGAGCAGCCTCTACCACCCCTCGATGGCCGCTCTCGAGCGCTCGCAGCAATTCGTCGAGGACTACCGAGGGCCCGCCGCTCTGGTCTGGGGCGAACGTGATCCGCTCCTCGGTCGCCTCCTCCGCAGAGTCCACCGATCGCTGCCCCAGGCCGAGGTGAGCGCGACCTCAGCGGGTCATTTTCTGCAGGAAGAAGTGCCCTCTGAGATCGCCGCAGCGATCCGCAGCGTTCTCGCCAAGACCGGAAAACAAACGCCCGCGTAGGCCCTTGCATCGGCCCCTGTTGCGGCCCATGGTCTGGCCCATGGAGCTCCGATCCTTCACGGTCCCCGCCTCGGCAGACCCCGTCCAAGTCGTCACCTGCGATCAGGACGGACCGCGAACAACCGTTCTCGAGTCAGCCGCCGCCGATGCTGTCATCACGGCCGCAGCACCCCTCTTCGCCGCCCTCAGGGCCGAGTGCGGCTGCGAGCTGCAAGCGCTCTCCTACAGCGGGGACAACGATGTTCTGAGCTTCACCCCTGCGGCCAACAGCCCGCACAGGGGCGGCGAACCAAAGCTGTCGGGGCCCGAGATCACGCCGCACCTCCAGGGCCTCAAGGCGATCGCTCGAGCGATTCTCGGCGAACTGCGCACGCTCTCCGGCGACACCCGCAGCAAGGGCGATCGCGGAGACCCCAGCAATCCCGACTTCTGGGAGGTGCTCTACCAGGCCGATACCACCGGCTGGGAGCTCGGCCGCGCCGCACCGCCGATCGCCGACTACTTCGCCACTACTTCGCCGGCTGGTCTGCGCGTCTTGGTCGTCGGCTGCGGCCGCGGTCACGAAGCTCGCATGCTCGCGAGCCTCGGCGCCAAGGTGACGGCGATCGACATCGCCCCCTCGGCGATCGCCCAGGCCCAGGCGATCAAAAGCCCGCAGCCGATCGACTTTCGACTCGCCGACGTCTTTGATCTCCGCGGCCAGGCACCGGCCTTCGATCTGATCGTCGAGCACACCTGTTTCTGTGCGATCGATCCGGCCCGCCGAGACGAGTACGTAACTGCCGTTGCTGACGCACTCGTACCCGGTGGCGCCCTTATCGGCCTCTTCTTCGCTCACGGCCGCGAGGGCGGCCCGCCCTTCACCGCCTCCGCCAAGGAGGTCCGCGAACGCTTTGGCGAGCGCTTCATCATCGACCGACTCGCGACCGCCGCGGGTTCAGTGATCACCCGCCGCGGCGACGAGCTTTTCGGGCGTCTGATCAAGCGAACATGACCAAAAAGACAGACTCTACCTACGAGGCCACTGGACGGATCAAACCGCAAGCCCGAGCGACGGCGTCGCGATAGACCAACCAGCGCCCGAGGATTTCCTCCATCGACGCCAGTACCTGCGGATACGCGGCCGGATCGATGCTCTCGAGCAGACCCCAGGCGACCGAGCGGCGAGCCCTCTCGACCCCGCGATGGGCCTGGAGCTTGGCGAGCACCGAAACATCGAGGCTGTAATGCTTGGCCAGGGGATGCTCATCCAGGCTCGCCTCAGACTGCTCTGATGCAGCGGGATCGATCGAGCTCCGCTCATAGAGTTCGTCGCCGAGAAAGATCGCCGCGATCACCATCGCCGTCTCCCAACCACACTCGAGGGTCGACTCATCGACATAGGCCCGAAAGCGGGCTGCCTCGTGCAGCATCGTGATCGTCTCAAAGCGATCCAGATCCATGCCCAGGCCCGCAGGAAAGCGCAAAAAGAGTTCCGCATGCGCCTTGCCACCCGAGGGCTTGCCGGTCTCCGCCTCGTAGAGACTCTCGGCGAGCTCCGCCCGTATCGATGCCGTGGGACACTGGACATACGCTCGACCAATGAGGATCGCGAAGTCGCGGACGTAGGTCGCAAACTCCTGCTCAAAGTGAATGTGCAAGCGCTCCGCGGCAACCTCACCGGCACTGAAGAGCGGCCAGGCCCAGTGGTGCTTTCGCTCCATTAAGCAAACAAGTGCCCCCCTAAACTCGGCGATATGCATTGTCGACGAACAGAGCACCGAAGGGGCATGCCCGGCAAGCTTGAGTTTCGCAGCCGCACGAATTCGCAATGCCTCCATGCCCGCGCAATGAGGCCCAAATATGCCATTGAACATTGAACGCCCACCTATAGCGGCCCTGGCTCGTGTCCGCGCTGCCCGCGAGCGCGACTCGCCTTTGCTCCGTGAGCATGTCAACACTGAGCGAAGCCGCAAGACTAGGGCAATTATTGTTCGGGCCGAGCGCATGCTCTAAAGCGGAGAAGAAAATGCATATTTTGCTGGTGCTCTCGCCTGCGAGTCCTGCTCTCCTCTCGGAGCGAGCAAGTGAGAGACGCCATGCAACAAAACGACCTGACCCGACTCCCCATGTTCTGTGACCAGTGCGAGCAGACCGCCCACAACACGGGCTGCACAGAGATAGGCATCTGCGGCAAGAACCCCGACGTCGAATCACTGCAAAAGCTCCTGATCTACGGGGTCAAGGGCATGGCCGCCTACAAGGCCCACGCCCGCCGCCTAGGCAAGACCGACACCGAGGTCGAGGCCTTCATCGAAGAGGCCCTATTCGCGACCATGACCAACGTCAACTTCGACGTCGACCGGCTCCTCGAGATGGTTCTCGAGTGCGGCCGCATGAATCTCAAAACGATGCAGCTGCTCAACGACGGTCACATCGAGCAGATGGGCAAGCCCTCTCCCTGCGAGATCGACGAAGGCATCCAAGAGGGTCCTGGCATCCTCATCACCGGCCACGATCTTATGGACCTCAAAGAGCTGCTCGCTCAGGTCGAGGGCACCAACATCAAGGTCTACACCCACGGCGAAATGCTGCCCGGTCATATGTACGAGGGCCTGCGCAACCATCCCAACCTCGCGGGGCACTACGGCGGCGCCTGGCAAAAGCAGCGCAAGGAGTTCGAAGACTTCGGCGGGCCGATCGTCGCGACCACCAACTGCGTGCTCATCCCGCGAGCGTCCAATACCTACGGCAACCGCCTCTTCACGATCCGCGAGACCGGCATCCCCGGCTCCCTGCGCCTCAAAGACCACGACTTCGCGCCGATCATCGCGATGGCCAAGGAGATCGGTGACCTCAAGCCCACCGAGATCAAGAAAACACCGACAGGTCACCACTACACGGCGGTTCTCGGGCTCGCCGGTCAGATCGTCGACGCCGTGAAAACCGGCAAAATCCGCCACTTCTTCCTGGTCGGCGGCTGTGATGGCGCGGAGCAGGGCCGCAACTACTTCACCGACTTCGCCCAAAATGCACCCGAAGAATCCGTGGTCATGACCCTTGGCTGCGGCAAGTTCAGGATCCGCGATCACGACTACGGCACCGTCGCTGGCCTGCCCAGGCTCCTCGATCTCGGCCAGTGCAACGACGCCTACGGGGCGATCAAGATCGCCTTGGCCCTGGCGGAGGCGTTTGAGTGCGGCGTCAACGATCTGCCGCTGACCCTGGTGATCTCCTGGTTCGAGCAAAAGGCGGTGGCCGTGCTGCTGACGCTGCTTCACCTCGGCGTCAAAAACATCCGCCTGGGGCCGAAGCTGCCGGCGTTCATCACCCCGAACGTGCTAAATATCCTCGTCGAGCGCTACGGGATCCAGCCGATCGGCACCGACGGCAAGGCAGACGTCGCCGCGGTGATGGCCGCTAGCGCCTAGCTCTTCGACTCGCACAACAGGTTCGATCGGGTCGTTGATCGGAACCACGGGCCAGCGAGCGGGACCTCCGAGTCACCGTTCGCGGGCCCGTTCTTTATTCTCAGTACGATCACGAAACGACCCCTAGGGCCGCATCCACCATTGACGCAATCGCGCCCCGCGATCGACGATGGAGCGAGCGCCCATGCCCTCGCCTTCGCCGACTCCCCGCACATCTGAACTCGTCGAACTCGCCTCGCCTCCGGGTGATGGATCCCTCGACAACGCCAGCCTTAACCCAACACCGATCCGCGATCGCACCTGGGGGCGCTGGGATCTGGCCGCGCTCTGGGTGGGCATGAGCGTCTGCATCCCCACCTACATGCTCGCCGGCGATTTGATCCGCAGCGGCATGAATTGGTGGCAGGCGATGCTCGCGATCCTGCTGGGCAACATGCTGGTGCTGGCGCCGATGATCCTCAACGGCCACGCCGGCACCCGCTACGGCATTCCCTTTCCGGTCTTCGCCCGCGCGGCTTTCGGCACCGCCGGCGCCCACATCCCGAGCATCACCCGCGCCCTGGTGGCCTGCGGTTGGTTCGGGATCCAGACCTACATCGGCGGCGAGGCAATCTCGGCAATGATCGCCCTGCTCTGGCCCGGCTGGCTCGAGATCGGCGGCGGGGCAATGATCCTCGGCATGAGCGTGCCCTCGTGGCTGACCTTCGCCGCGTTCTGGCTTATCAACGTTTACTTCGTCTGGCGCGGCACCGAGTCGATCAAATGGATGGAGAAAGCCGCCGCGCCCTTCCTGCTCGTCGTCGGCCTGGTGCTGCTCTGGTGGGCGATCGATCACGGCGGCGGCCTGATGACGATCCTCGATCAATCAAGCGCACTCTTGCAGACCGAAGAGAGCCTGCAGGGCCTCGATTGGATCGTCGGCGTCTTCTTGCCCGGGCTGACCGCGATGGTCGGCTTTTGGGCGACGCTCTCCCTCAACATTCCCGACTTCACCCGCTACGCCCGCTCCCAGCGTGAGCAGGTGTACGGCCAGCTCCTGGGGCTCCCACCGACGATGGTGCTCTTCTCGTTCATCGGCGTCGTCGTCACCGCGGCGACGGTCATCCTCTACGGCAAAGCGATCTGGGATCCGGTCGCGCTGGTGGTCAAGATCGCCGGCGAGACCCAATCGACAGCGCTCGCCTTCGTCGCGATGCTGACCCTGGCGATCGCGACGCTCTCGACCAACATCGCCGCGAACATCGTCGGCCCCGCCAACTCCTTCGCCAACGCCTTCCCCCGCCGACTCACCTTCCGCAGCGGGGGCATGGTCGCGGCGACGCTCGGCGTGCTGCTCTGCCCCTGGCTGCTGCTAAACGTCTACATCGGTTGGCTCGTCTCTTACTCAGGTCTGCTCGGCGCCGTCGGTGGGGTGCTGCTCGCCGACTATTGGCTGGTCCGCCGCACCAAACTCGATCTCGCGGGGCTCTACGAGAGCCGCGGCCCCTATCGCTACAGCGCCGGGTTTAACCTCAAGGCGATCGCGGCGACGCTGGCCGGTCTCGCCGTCGTCGGCCTGGGTTACCTGGTACCGGCGCTTTCATTCCTCGCTCAGGGCGCGTGGTTTACCGGCGTCCTGGTCTCGGCGACCGTCTACTTCTTCGCGATGGGCGGCCGCCAAGCACCGGCCACCGCCGCGACCTAGTAGCCCTGCATCTCGATGATGATCGTCGGCAGGAATTTTTTGAGGTTCGCGAGTGACTTGGTCTGCCAGGCGATCACCGAAGTCCCGCGGACCGTCACCGCCGAGACTCCCTGCTTGCGCAGCGAGATCGCAAACTTGTACAGAGTATTGATGCCCGACGAGTTAAGAAATTTTAGCTCGAGCATATCGAGTGTCAGCTGCGGACGATTCTCGGCGAGCACATCGCTGAGCAGCTGGCTTATCGGCTTGTAGTCCTTCGTGCCCAGGCGCAGCGTGCCCTCAAAGAAGACGATCGACGCCGTCGGATCGAACCATACACGGTAGTTTGAATCGCGGACTTCCATGGCTTAGATCCCGAAGATCGGCAGGCGAGCCATGGTGTGAAAGTGGACCCGCTTGGCCTCGCCATCCGGCGCATCGATCCGCCAGCCAAGCTCTGCGTCATAGTCGGTGATCATGGTCAGAAAACCGAGCCCCGAGACCCCCGCCTCAGGGTTGGCGGCGTTCTCCTCGACCCTTTGCAGGAGCAACTCGTGGGCATCCCCTGTCACCAGCTCTCGCAGCTTGGGCTTGAGCGAATCGGCCGTGCTCGTGGCGATCCAATTGCTGACGACAAAGACCAGAGATTTTTCATGAACTCCGACCTTCACGGTGATCGTTCCGCCGAGTTGAAACTTCACGGCGTTCTCGACGACCTCGTTGAGAACATAGGAGATCGCATTCTCCACCTCGGCTTCGACAACCTCGTCGCCGGCCCCACACGAGGGCATCTGCGAAAAATAATGGGCGAAGAAATCCGCGGTCGCGCCACAAAGATCCCAGCGGACCTTAAAAGTCTCGGGAAAGAGCTCGACTGCGACCTCGACGTCGAGCTCTTCGAGGTCTGGGTAGTCGCCGATTCGTTCGTCCATGGGCTGCTCTGCTCCGGATCTATGCGATCCGCTTTAGGATAACGGTGGTGATGTCGTCGAGGATCGGTCCGCCGCTGATATGGGCCCTGACATCCGCAACTAAGGCATCTCGAATGCCGTCCGCGTCGAGGTCACGCGCTCGATCGAGACAGGCACAGAGCCGCTCAATTCCGTAGAATTCACCACTTGGACTCTCCGCCTCGGTGATCCCATCGGTGTAGAGGGCGACGACATCGCCGAGCCCCAGAGCGATCTCCTGAAGATCGATAAACTCGTCGATATCGCGCTCGATCCCGATCGGTAGGCCGAGATCCATGGTGTCGATCCGCTCGACATCGCCGCCGACCCGGACGATGAGCACCTCTTCGTGCTGACCGGCAAGCACGAGCACTCCGTCGGCGTAGTCGAGAAGCGAAAGCGTCAGGGTCCGCTCGACGCCGGTGCGCGCGAGGTTGTCAAAGATCACCTGATTGACGAGGCTGAGGAAACGCCGCGGCGAAGCGACATCGCAGGTCTGCAAGGTGCGCACCGCGGTCTGCACCATCAGCATAAGGACACCGCTTTCGAGACCGTGACCGGTGACATCTCCGATCGCGATCTTCAGCGCCCGCGCCCCCTGAAGCACATCGTAGTAGTCGCCGCCGACCTCCTCTGCAGGCTGCATAAAGCCCGCGATATCGAGACAGCGCACAGCTTCGAGTTCGTCGGTCGTCGGCAACACCATCATCTGCAACCGCCTGGCGACATCGAGCTCCGCCCCCATGCGCAGGTTGTCCTCCTTGAGGCGCTCGTTGAGACCGACGATCTCGCGGTTGGCGTCCTCGAGCTCGGAGGTCCGTTGCTGCACCAGGCCCTCGAGGTTTTCGGTGTGCTCACGGATCTCGCTGGCCATCTGATTGAACGCCAGAGTGAGCGCACCGACCTCGTCGTCACCTAGCGAGCCCGTCGGCACGCTCACCGTGTAGTCCTTGTTGGCGATCCGAGCGGCGCCCTGGGAGAGCGTCACCAGGCTGGCGGTCAGGCGGCGGGAAACAAAAATCAGCCAGAGCAAGACCACCGCCAAGGTGCTCAGGGTGATGCCAACCTGGAGGGCGAGCACCTCCTGCGAACTCATCGCAACTGCCTTCTCGGCAGCCGTCAGAGCGGCGTAGATCTCTTCGTCGGGCACGACAAAGCCGATGACCCAATGGGCCTCGTGGATCTCATCGTCACCGCTCCAGGTGTTAAACGGATCGAGTCGCTGGAGCGCGACCACGTGATTGCGACCACCGAGTTCGACCTCGATGAAGACAGGCTCCTCCCCGGTCGGCAGTACCAACGCCCGGGTCGCCGCCTCGGTGCTTTTGCCCAGGTACTGCTCGAAGATGTCGACACCGCCGCCACTCGCAGCGACGCTGGTGAGACCCAGACGCTCACGACCGGCCTCGTTGACCGCGAAGACGTTGCCGTTGTCCTGGGCCAAGAAGGCGAAGCCGCTGCCAAAGAGCTGGACCTCCTCGACGTAATCGATGATGCCCTTGAGCGTCAGATCAAAACCGAGAGCGCCGGCAAAATGCGCTCGGTCGCGGCTCCAGAGCGGCTGAAAAAGGGTGAGAATCGGCCCGCCACCGGCCGCATCGTAGTAGGGCGAGGTCAGGGTGATTTGCTCGCGGGGCTCAACAAAGCGAGAGCTGTCGCCGATCCATTTTTTCCAACCGTCGACCAGACCGGGAAAAAAGAAATCCCAAAACATCGCCTCGTTATGACCGGGCGCCAGGGTGTCCAGGGTCTGGGCGAGCTTTTTGGTCGGGTAGAAGCGAGCAAAGGGACGCTCAGTCGGACCGACGAAGTAGATCTGGAGCTTGCGCGATCCGTAGCGGTGGATCGGCGGCATCAAGAGATCCATGAAAGCGGTGTCGTCGATCGCCCGCATGACATCCGCACGGATCGTGCGCGTAGCCGAGAGCTCGCCCTTCGTCGGCGGCTCCGCAGCCTCGCCCGCGCTCCCAGGCTCACCTGTCTCTTCGGTCTTATCGGCGGCGAGTTCATCCAGGAGATAGCCCCAGACGGTCACGGTCGAGGGCTCATCCGGGCCGGTCTGGGCCCAGTTGCCCGCCGAGTGGTAGACCAAGTGATCGGCAAAGAGCGGCGCCTTTGCGGCCGCATCCACGAAAGGCCCGAGTTCCTGCCGATGATCGACCACAACCTGAGAAACCGCCGCCAGGGTCGCGAGCTCGCCCTCAGCCCGACTCACCTCGATGCTGAGGAGCTGAGCGACGTTGCCGATGTGTTTTTGCAGGTACTCCTGGCTGGTATAGCGCAGACCCTTGCGGGTCTCTTCGCCGGCGTCACGGCCCAAGCTCTGGAGGCCGAGGTAGGCCGCACCGCCGCTCAGGAGCAGCCCCGCAGCGACCGAAACGCCTGCGACCAGTACCAGCTTGGTACGGAGCGAAGACCACGGCATCGCCCTTAACTCGCCTTTCTCGAGCGCCGACGCGAGAGACCGCTCGGCTTGCGACCGGAGGCGACATAGAGCGGCCAGGTGGCGTATCCCCGCCGCGAGTTGATGGTGTAGACGTGGTCGCGCAGCCCGGCTCGCAGGCGTTCGACCATCTCATCTGGGATCTGGGTCGCCTCCGAGAGTTCGCCGGTGACATAGTCTTCCCAGCTCTCGATCACCCGGGCGAAGTCCTCGCTCGAGGTGTTGTGATTGGTGATCGCGATGGTCTTGATCTTGATGTCCTCGAAACCGAGATCCGTCAGCAACGAGTACATTTTGGGCCCGTACGAGAGGTCCATGCCGAGCGTCGCGCACATTGCATTGATCTGCTCATAGGCCCAGCTCACCGCCTCGTGTCGCGGGTAGCCGTAGTTGTGCAACATCATCTCGTTGGTGAGATAGACACGCCCGCCCGGCCTGCAGATCCGCATCAGCTCGCGGAGGATGCTCTCCGGTTGATCGAAGACCTGCAACGACAGTCGCGAGGTGACAAAGTCAAAATCGTTATCCTCGAGGAAGAGGTTGGTCGCGTCACCGAAGACGTACTCGATATCCGAAATCCCGAACTCCTTCGCGACCTGGGCCGCGTACTGAAGAAAGGGACGCGAGTGGTCGAGCGCCACCAGACGCGCCGGCTTGAACTCCTTGCGCATCAGGACCGCGAAGTCGCCGATTCCACAGCAGATATCCGCGACTTTCATGCCCTCCTTGAGCCCGTGCGCAGCCAGCAGATCGCGCTCGTGATGCCAGACGATGTTGGTCTGGGTGCGGAGAACCGGGATCAGAGCGTCGTTTTCGATGACGCCCTGACCGGGGTAAAACGCGCGATCGTAGAGCTCTACGGTGACATTGTCGAAGAGTTCCGGGAGCAGGGAAAACCGCCCCGAGGCCCAGGATACGACGCTCGAGATGACGATCTTGATGCGCAGCGACGGGCAGCGCTCGCCGGTATCTCGGACAAAGCGGGCGAGTTCGCAAAAGCCGATGAAGTTGAGATAGCGCAGACGCTTAAGATTGATAAAGAGCACGCCCGAGACCGCGGCCGCGGCCCCCTCCAAGCAGGCTCGGATGTCGCTGATCGCCGCGGCCCTCTCGGGGCGGACGCTGCCGCGAATCGCAACCTCCTGATCATTCTCAACAAAGCGAACCGAATACGGAGCAGGTGCGGCCATCGTCCAGGTCACTCCGCTGGGATTGTGAGCGAGACGAAGAGCGAGTCGTCTCTCAAGGTGAGCTGCGGCGCGACGCCGTGCACGGCCGCCATCTCGACAAACGCTCCAGCTGGGTCTGGCGCGTCCAGGAGCGCGACGAAGCCCTGTCGGTGCCTCGCCACAATATCGGGAGAGCAAAGGCCCTCGAGCGCCCGCTCGAAGGCCGCGGTGACCTCGTCATTTGTCGGGAGCACACAGGTCACGTGCACGGCTTCCTCTTCGCGGGTGACATCGACGCCCATCGTGCCCTTACCGTGGTTGGCAAAGCTGAGCTCCAAGACCTCGTTGACGAAGCTCGAGATCTGAGTGGCCAAGCCCTCAGGATCGAAGCGATCCGAGGCCGCGTAGCGAGCGATGTAATCGGCAACCACACGGCATTGGGCCCAGCACTCAGAGAAACCCGAGAGCGCGAGACGCATAGAAATCACTCTGGAAGGCTCAGCGGACATCAGCGCCCCAACAGCGAAAATCGGCCCCTGGCGACGCGATCAGAGCGAACACCCGGGTGATCGATAGGGCATGGTAGGCCGAAGATCGCCGGAACGACCAGCACCTTTTCGGCCTGATTCCGCGCCCCATGCCGCTCCTCAATGCCGCCCTCGATGCCTCCGTCGTCTCGCCCTTCGTCGCCGGTATCGACCGTCGCCAACTGGTTCAAATCCGAGTGCTTCGAGAACATCCGGCAGCTCCTCGTCCGCGATCCCCAAGGGCTCTCCGGTTCCCCGCAAAAGGGGCACAATACCCCCCTTAGCTCGCGCCATAAGCCCATTTAGATAGTCCTCGAGTGCGTCGACACGGAACGCCCTTGGCCCCGCGACGCGGTAGCCGAGCAGCAGATAACGCCCGTGATCAGGGTCGTGATTGACCGCCACCGAGAGCACCCCGGGAGCGGGCAAAATCGGCGGTATCTCAGCGCCGAAGAAGGCTTCGACAAGCAACATGCGACGCGCGATGTTGGCGACCGTGAGCGATTGCGACAGGTAGATCGTCTGCCTGCCAATGAACACCCCACGACGGCGCAGGAGCCCGCGCTCGCCGGCCCGAAGCGCCCCCACCTGAGCTGAGCCTGAGCCGCTCGACGTCGTCCCAAGATCGCGGCGCAGCTGGTAGATGAGCCCCCGCAACGCAGGCGATGGCGTCTCCTCGAATTCACCCACAAGAGGCCCCTGGATAGCCGCCACCTGGTCGCGGACCCACGCGAGCAAACGGCGATGAATCCGAGAACGGGCACCCGCCCCCAGCTCCGATTCGACCGCGAGCACGACCTCTGGATGCAGGAGATCCTTGCCCCGACGGAGATGGGCCAGGAGCTTTCCGTCAAAGGTGATAGCTCCGTCGTGACCCTCGATTTCCCCGTGCGCCGCCGCGATCACTCGCTCGACAAAGGCCAACTCGTTCTCGACCTCCGCGTCGTCTATGAAACCTGGCCGATCGGGCAGATCCAGGCCGATGAGACAGCGAAAGGGGCTACTCGTATCGATCGTCCTGACCGCTGCGGGCGCCCTGCGGGTCCGCTCGCGGGGTGAGACAAAGCGCTCTGTCAGACGCAGGTGAAGGGCGTCGCTCAAGCTGTTCTCGATCGCCGCCGTGCGCTCCTGCCAATGGCTCGCGCGGGGCACCCATTCGGAGTGATAGGCGATGTAGGTCCAGGTTCGAATAAAGGCAATCCTGCCCATCAACGTCGTGATATCGCCATCGATGTCGTCTAGACGGGCGATCCGGCGGGCCATCCAGTCACTATCCAGGCGCCCTGTCGATGCGCTGAGTTGGCCGAAGATCTGCGCCAAAAGGCGGATATGGCTATCCAGCAAGAGCCCGCGGAAATCGGGGATCCGACAGACATCCCAGAGCAGGCGGGTCATCGACGGGCTGCTCGCTCGCCGCAGGATCTGGGGGTCGGCTGTCAGCTGGATCAATGCGTCAAAGTCGTCGGCCCGTTCGACTCGCCGCAGCTCAGACCGCGGACTGCGGACTCGAAGGCTCGCGATAAGTGCACCCGGTGAACGCAGATCGAGCTCTGAGTTGCGCCAGATCAAATGCGAGAGCGGAGCGAAGGAGTGACGCTCGATCGCCCGGACCACCGAGTACGGCAAGCCGGCGATCTCTGAGAGTACACCAAAGCTGCCGTCGCGCTGATAGCGACCGGCCCGACCGGCGATCTGAGCGAGTTCGTCGCGCTCTAGGGGCCGCAACTCGCGACCATCAAACTTGCTCGTCGAGGCAAAGGCGACGTGGTCGACGTCCATGTTGAGGCCCATGCCGATGGCATCGGTAGCCACCAAATAGTCGACCTCCCCGGCCTGGTACATCGCCACCTGCGCGTTACGGGTGCGCGGCGAGAGAGCGCCAAGCACCACCGCAGCACCCCCTCGCCGCCGTCGCAAGCGCTCCGCCAACTCGTAGACGGTCGCGGCCGTGAAGGCGACGATCGCCGAGCGGGGCGGCAAGGCGCTCAGCGCAGACTCACCCGCATAACGAAGCTCCGAGAGGCGCTCTCGGCTGTCGATGCGCACACCCGGCAGGAGTTCGCGGATCAGCGGTGCCACCGTCGTAGCCCCGAGAAACCACGTCTCGACCCGACCCCTCGCCCGCAGCAACCTGTCTGTAAAGACATGACCACGTTGGCGGTGTGCGGCGAGCTGAATCTCGTCGACGACAACAAAGTCGACCGCGCGATCCACCGGCATCGACTCGGTCGTGCACACCCAGTAGCGCGGTCGCGTCGGCACCCGCTTCTCCTCGCCAGTGAGCAACGCGACCGCTTCTTCGCCGACCTGCGCGCTCATGCGATCGTAGACTTCGCGGGCGAGCAAGCGCAGAGGCAGGCCGATCATGCCGCTCTGGTGCTCCAGCATCCGTTCGATCGCACGGTGCGTTTTGCCCGTGTTGGTCGGTCCAAGGAGGGCGCAGACCGTGCCGCTGGATCCGTCGTAGCTCACCCGACGGGCATGATTCGCCGGCCCCCCCCAGAATGCAAGCTGCGCCTCGCTAGCAGTGGGGCCCCGCAGTTAGGGGCGAGCCCGATCGAATCGCTCACTCGCTGTCGGCAGAGCTCGCCTCGGCCAAGAGGGCAGCGTAGAGATCGACGCTGTGTGCAATCGCCTCGGGCGGTGAAACGATCAGCATGAGTGCCCGCTCAGAGTTTGGGATCCGACGTTCGATCACCTGCGCGACAGCCTCGCCGTTGCGCGAGATTTGGTACGAGCGCCACGCCCCCGGAGCGGCGTCCAGCGCTTCGGAGATCGGTGCCGGCACGGGGCCTTCGAACACGATCGTGACCTCCCGCCCGAGCCCTGGATCCAGGGCCAAGATCGCCACATCGTCGTCCTTTACAGGGCTCACAGCGACCTGCACAAGGGCCCCTCCCTGCAGGGCAGTCTCGTCGGTGAGACCCGCATAAAAAGGCAAGGGCAGACCCGCCGGTCCCTCGTCCCGCTCCGCTCGGCGACGAAAGCCGTGGGGCAGCGCCAGACGTACGCCATCGATCGTCACATCGGGACCACGATGGGCCACGAGGTAGGCCTCCGCGTCTTCGCCAAGCACGTGGTAGGCGCCAATGAGCCCAAAGCCAAGCAGGGCGAGCATCAGCGCTGTGAAGACTCGACTGAGCCACCGCGAATACGGAAATTTTGGCCCCAAGAACGTCGTCGCCAGGATCGTCGCGACCAGTGCAGCCGCCCCCAGCGAGATCGGTGTGACCGCAAGACCGACCATCGAAGGCAAACACGCCAACATCTGGGCGCCGAGCAGCAGCAGCAACGTCAGCATCAGCGAGCGACGTGCGCGTGCCGAGACTGTCCAACGACGCGCCGGCACTAGGGTCCAGAGCGCTCCGACGACCGCCGCAACCGCCATTACCGGCCCACCGGCGATCATTGTCATCGACAGGGGCTCGGCAATCGATCCCGCCCAAAGCCCCGCAGCAGCGCCACCGAGAGTGATCGCCAACATGCGCGAACTACCCTGGAGGCGCTCGATGATATGTCCCGCAAGCCAGATCGAATAGAGGTCGAGAACCAGCGAGATCAGATCGCCGTGCACGTAAGGCGCTGTGAAGAGGCGACCCCACGAGCCCGCCTCGAGCAGCTCCCGAGTAAATCCCCCGAGCGCGATGAGACCCAGGCCGCCGTGGTCCAGGACGAGCGTCGCGCCATACCCAACGATCATCAGACCCACCAGGCTGTAGGTCACCAGCATCGATCCGCGGCGAGGGGGCGCTCGGTCGCTGTGGCAGAGGAACGACTCGAGACGCTCGCCAACGGCGACGACGTAGCGGCCCATTTCATGATCGATCTCGGGCGCAGATTTTGGCCAATGGAGCACCCGAGTGATCGCGTTTTTTGAAGCCTCGCGCATGCGCGAGTCCTTGGCGCCCGCGAGTTCTTCGACCCGATCAAACTCATAGACCGCACGCTTGACCTTGCCGGCCCGCTCAAAGGCGATTCCATGAAAGAGCGCGCAGCTCGGCGCAGACATGCCCAAGAGCTCTTCGTGACCGGCCGCGAGACCGACATAGTCAGGCTCGCCCGCGTAAGCGAGGAAGGTGAGCCGAGCCTGACCCAAGAGATCCGCACGCGAGGAATCCGACATCACCGCGCCCTCGAGCATGTACAGCAGCTCAGCGGCGCTCTCGATCCGACCGGCCTCGCCGTAGGCCCGCAGCAGACCGAGTACTAGCGCGGGGCGCATCAACGCAAAGCCCAGGCGAAAATGTCCCTCGAAGTAGTCGCTCGCCTCGCTCCAGCGCTGAGCAAAGAAGAGCACCGAGACGATTTGCTCGTGCAGCAGCGTCTCCTCTTGGGGATCCTCGGTGGCCTGGAGGAGCTTTCGAAAATGCCTGAGCGCAGGGTCGACGCCCTCCCGGTGGAGGATGCTGACACCGCAGAGGATCTCCTGCTGACGCGCAAGACCCGAGCCCGGCATCAGCATCGCCCGCAGCCCAGTCAGGCGCACGGCCATCGTCATCTGACCGCGACCAAAGAGGCGCTTCGCCGCCCCCTCGAGGAACCAGGGCACGATCACCGTCAGCACGCACAGGCAGATCGCAGCGATGCCCCAGGGACGCGTGGTCGCGCCGAGACCTGCGATTGCCATGCCCAGCTCGCCGGCGATCAAGACCGCGAAGATCAGCGGCGTACCATTGGGTCGCCGGAGCAGACGCAAGAGCGTCATGCCCAGGACGATCGCGGCGGCGAGGACAAGAGGTTCGTACACGGCGCTTCGGACCTCGGGCTAGATCGCCCCGGGAGCGACCTCCAAATGGCCGATGCGTCGGTATTTGTCGTAGCGACATTGGAGCCGCTCATCGACCGAGAGTGCGCTTAGCTCGGCGAGATGCCGGCGCAGCGTCTCCTGGATCGCCGCCGCCGTAACCGTAAGACCACGGTGCGCTCCGCCGACCGCCTCGGGAATAATCTCGTCGCAGATGCCGAGCTTGCTGAGGTCCGTCGCGGTCATGCGAAGCTGCTCTGCGGCGAGCCGCTCGGCGTCTGGATCCTTCCAGAGAATCGAGGCGCAGCCGCGCGGCGAGATCACCGAGTACACGGCGTGCTCGAGCATCAAGATGCGATCGGTAACCCCGATCGCGAGGGCCCCACCGGAGCCGCCCTCGCCGATCACGATCGACACAGTGGGCACCCGCAGGCGGGTCATCGCCTCGATCGAGGTGGCGATCGCACCCGACTGCCCGCGCTCCTCAGCGCCGATGCCCGGGTAGGCGCCAGCGGTGTCGATGAGGCAGAGCAGCGGCAGACCAAACCTATCCGCAAGCTCAAAGAGGCGCTGCGCCTTGCGGTAGCCCTCGGGCCTCGCCATGCCGAAATTGCGGTAGAGATTCTCTTTAGTATTGCGACCCTTTTGCTGGCCGAGCACGACGATCGATCGACCCTCAAAACGACCGATACCGCTGATGATCGCGGGGTCGTCGGCGTAGGCCCGATCGCCGCGCAACTCGACAAAATCGGTGAGCAGCTCGCCGATGTAATCGAGGGTGTAGGGCCTGTCGGGATGCTTTGCCAGCTGCAACCCCTCCCAGGGGGTCAGCGAGGCAAAGCGCTCCTTTTGCAACTCGACCGCTTTGCGCTCGAGTTTTGAGATCTCGCGGCTCATATCGGCGGAACCCGCCGAGAGAACCTTGAGTTCTTGGATCTTGCTCTCGAGCTCGACTATCGGTCGCTCGAAGTCGAGTACTTTTCCGCCGGTGCTCACGGTGTGCCTCCAGCGATGAAGCGCTCGATTGCCGCCCACGGTGTCGCCTCCGGGGAGACAAACTCGACCCGCCACGCCGCCGGCAATTGCCAGCGGAAGTAGGTCCGCTGCCGCCGAGCGTAACGACGGGTCTCGGCTTTGATCGACGTGATCGCAGCAGAGAGGTCTTGACGTCCCGAGGTGACCCCTAGGAGCTGATGGTAACCGAGGCTTCGCATCGCTTTGTGGCGCGCATCATACCCAGCTCGCCGGAGCTTCTCTACCTCGGCGAGCCAGCCCGCCTCGAGCATCGCCTCACAGCGCACGTCGATGGCTCGATCGACCGCTTCGACGCCGGGATCCAAAACCAGCAGACCAAGCTCGATCCGCGGACGTGGCGGATCTTCGCGGCGCAGGGCGGAAACCGGCCGGCCGTGGACCTCGCACAGCCAGAGCGCTCGAAGGGCGCGAACGCAGTTGCGCGGGTGGATCTCCCCTGCGGTCTCTGGATCACGACGTGCCAACTCGGCGTGGATCGAGCCCGTGTTGCCAGCCTCCTTGGATTCCCACAGCTCCATAAAGATCCGCCGCGACGCCTGCTCGGACTCCCCCATGACCCGATCGCCGCCGCTCTGCGTCCAGGCCGCACCCCGCAGGTAAAATCCAGTGCCGCCGACAAACATCGAGGGCCCCGCAGCGACATGCCCCAGAGCGGCTCGGGCATACTCACCGGCGCTAAATTCCTGATCGGGATCGACGAGATCAACGAGTTCATGGCGAACTCGCTGGCGCTGCTCCGTCGTCGGCTTGGCCGAGCCGATGTCGAGGCCGCGGTAGACCTGAACCGAGTCGCAGCAGAGGATCGTCAAACCGAAGCGCTCCCCGATCTCGAGGCCAAGACGCGACTTGCCCGAGGCCGTCGGGCCAATCAGCGCCAACGCCCGCAGCGACGTGCTCATCCGCCTCCACCGAGGAGCGTCGCGGCGGTCCATCGGCGTACGCCCGGCACCTCGTCGAGCGATTCGCCGGCCTCGACCAGTTCGGCGATCCACCGCTTTGCGAGACGCGCCGCGGGATCCCGGGCGGCGCTCGCAGCCATCGCGCTGAGCAATGCCTGTGGCTCCGCCCGCTGGCGGTCACTCGAGCGCAGGCGCAACCAGGGGATCACGCGGGCGATCAAATCGATGACATCGGCGTCCTCGAGGCACGTACGCAGATGAGCCGGCACCCCGCGCACAACCACAGCATCCCCGCCAAAGGCGTCGAGATCGACACCGAGTTCGAGCAGCTCCTCCTTGCCCTCGGCGCAGAGACGCACGTCGTCCGCAGGGCAAGCAACAACCACCGGATGCAGCAGGCGTTGCACAGCGAGCGAGCGACTCGCCTTGAGATCCCGCATTAGCCGGCCAAAGACCAGGTGCGAACGCAAGGCTCGAAGATCAACCGCCAGCAGGCTCGGCTCACCGCCCACCGCCGCCGGATCGACGTAGATCGCGACAGGTCCCGGAAGACAGGTAAGCAGGCGAGGCAACGCCCGCCCTCCTTCGACCTCGCCCGCGACTTCTTCAACGGTATGATCGCGCCCGTCATCTTCTTCTTCCGAGTCGAGATCGACGTCGTCTTCGATCGGCATCGTGATGTCGGCAAAGAGCGGACCTATCACCGGTCGCAACGGCCCACTCTGGACCGGAACCTCAAACTCCCGAGTACCGCGGAGCTCCGATGCAGCCGCTCGCACCTCGCGCTTATGGGCGCCGTAGCTCGGATCAAGTGCCCGCGTGCCCAGGCGATACGCTCGTCCAGCGGCGCCCATATCCGCGGGCGCAGGCGTGATCGGTGCGTCCCGAGCCGCGCTCTCGATCGACCGCTCCGGACGCCACGGGTCCACCCTGCCGGGGGGCTCTGCGTCCTCTTGCAGATCCGACGATCTGGAGGGCAAGCCCGCACTTCCAGTCCCACGAGAGGCCACTGCGCCGCCACTCTTCCCGGCCGCTGCGGAGGGCCGCCGCCCCGACGGATGCGATGCCCCTGTGGAGGCCCGCTTCGGCTCCTCAACGACTCGACCGCGCAGCGAGGGCGCCTCTGGTTCTGGGCGCCCAGCGGCCCAACGCTGGGCAGGTCCCCCCGCCAACTCCGCAGCCGCAACCGCTTGCGAATCGGCCTCCATCCACGGAGCACGGGCCAACTCGGCCGCGAGAATCCGCCGGATCGCTGCGTACACCCGCTGCGGATCGCTGAAGCGGATCTCGGATTTTTGCGGGTGCACGTTGACATCGACGGTTGCCGGCGGCGGTTCGATGATCAGGCAACCTACCGGCGACTTCGAGCGCAACGCGTCGCCGAGCGCCTGGCCGAGGATCTGGCTGATGTTGCGCTCCTTCACCACCCGTCGGCGGATGACGATGTAGAGGCCACTGCGTCCGCCGCTGCTCCGCAGTGGCGAAGCCAGCCAACCATTTAGGAGGATCTGATCTTCTTGCCCTGAGAACGCAAAAAACGGTCCGCTCGCCCGACGTCCGAGGACCTGAGCGACCCGCGTATCAAGTGTTCCCGAGGACAGGTTAAGGAGCTCCCGTCGGCCGTGGCGGAGTGTCAGATGCACCGACGGATTGACCAAGGCGATCCGCAGCAGCGTCTCGGAGCAATGGCCGACCTCAGTCGCCTCCGAGCGCATGAATTTTCGCCGCGCCGGAACGTTCGCGAAGAGGCCGCGGATCTCGACCTGGGTGCCGGTTGGCATGCCCACCGGTGTCGGCGTTGGGACCTCACCGGGGACCGTGCGTATCTCAGCACCGACCTCCGCGTTGCGCTGCCGCGATCGAAGGCTGAGGTGGGCAACTGCAGCCATGCTCGCCAGCGCCTCGCCGCGAAATCCGAGGGTCTGAATGTCGACCAGATCCTCGGGCCCACGGATCTTGCTGGTGCCATGACGCATGATCGCGACGGCAAGGTCCTCGGGATGAATGCCGGCGCCGTTGTCGATCACCCGGATGACACTGAGCCCACCGTCGACCAGCTCGACGTCGACCCGAGTCGCGCCCGCATCCACTGCGTTCTCGACCAGCTCCTTAACCACCGACGCGGGTCGTTCGACGACCTCACCGGCGGCGATCTGATCGGCGAGCGCCGCGTTAAGAACGGTGATGCGAGCGCCGATGGGCGCAGAGGATCGCTGACGGGCCACAGCCACGACGGCAAGGTAGGCCGGGGGAAGGCGCGGAAGCAAGCATCCATCGCAGAATCCCTTTGAGTGCACACAGCACTGGTATAGGACCCACTCAACGCTGTTTTTCGCGATCGGCGCGACGACCTACGAGCGGCTCAGCAAACTTCGCAGAGGCAGAGATCGATCGGCCGCAGTCGTCGGCGACGCTCAGTCGACAACAACCCGATTGCGCCCGCCCTCTTTCGCCTTGTAGAGGCGGGCGTCGGCGTTCTTGATCAGGTCATCGGCGTTGGCGAGGGTCGCGGAGAGTTCTGCGACACCGATCGAGATCGTCACCGGGATGTGTCTACCTTCGAAGACAAAGCGGGAATCCTCGACCAAGGCCCGGACCTTCTCGGCCATCACACCGGCGCCGCTGAGATCGATCTCGGGCAGGATGATCGCAAACTCCTCGCCGCCGTAGCGGGCCACAACGTCGACCTTGCGCGCTCTGTCGCGGACGAGCATCGCGATCTCGCGGAGCACGTAATCGCCAGCACGATGGCCGTAGGTGTCGTTACAGGCCTTAAAGTGATCGATGTCAAACATCACCAGGGCCAGCGGTCGATCGTAACGACGGGCCCGGCTCAGCTCGCGATCCAGGGTCTCGATGAAGTAGCGCTTGTTGAAGATCTGGGTGAGCCCGTCGACCGTCGAGAGCCTGTAGATCTCTTCGTGATACGAGCTCTCGATGTTGTCGCCGGTGAGAAATTTAAAGATCGAACGACCGATCTTAATAAGGTCGCCGTCCTTGAGCCAGGCCTCGTGCACCTTGTGGTCATTGACGTAGGTGCCGTTGGTCGACTCGTTGTCGCGGATACGGACGCCCTTGTCGTCGACGTGCAGCTTTGCGTGGGTCCGCGACACCGAGTCCTGAGAGACGCAAATATCGTTGACGGTCGCCCGACCGACCGTCATCTCACGGCCGTGGATGTTGTACTTGCGTCCCAGCTCAGCGCCGTAGATCACGACCAGGCAAGCGTCCTTCTTCTGCAGCCCAGCGCCCGTGTCATCGGACTTGTTGATTACGGTGACAATCGTCTCGTCGCGCATAGTCGAGAACCGGACCAGGCACTGGTCTACCTGGCGTGCAAACTTACCAGACCTCCGCCGGTGCGTGCGCCCACAGCTTCCCCCTCCGGGCGACCCGCGGGTTCAAATCCCACGGGTGTAGGGAGGAATAAGCGTTTTTGCTCATTTCGGGAGATTCGCGAGCACGAACTAGAGCCATACTCACTTATTTTGCGCAGGAGGGCCCCAAACAAGCCTCGTTTTTGACCCGCTTGGAGGGCCACTGCTATCACCCCCACGGATGTCTGGCCCCCCACGCCGGTTCGGCGGCATTGGCGCGCTCTTCTTCATCGCCTCCCTCGGGGCGATCGCCTTCTACGTTCAGCAGCAGGAGATCCCGGAGGAGCGCGACCTTGTCCGCGCGAGCGCCACGGTCCTCACTGAAGAACAGCGGCCCGAGGAGACGATCGATGCCCTGCCATGGCGCGATCGTCTCGATCTGACCGCCGCGAAGTTGGTGCCCCTCGGCGCCGCCGCAAAAGATCCAGCTGCCGAGGCGGTCGAGGCCCCGGTCGAGCTCGCCACCTCGAGGATGGTGCAGGAGCTCGCCGACGGACATCGCATCCTCTTTACGATCGACCCGGTCCTCCAGGACACCGCCCTGCAGATCTTCCGCTCGCGCGAGGTCCCCTACGCCGCCGCGGTCGTGCTCGATCTCCGTGACAACTCGGTACTCGCCTTCGCCGGCCATTCGAGCATGGACTCCCAGGTCGATCCCCTCGAGGTGCTGACCACCGCCTGGGCGCCCGCGGCCTCGACCTTTAAGTTGGTCACCGCGGCAACACTGCTCAAACATCGGCGCGCCAACGGCAAGACCAAAGCCTGCTTCTCTGGGGGCCTGCACGGGCTCACCGACGAGATGCTCACCGACAACCCGTCCCGTGATACCCGCTGCGAGACCTTGGCCTCGGCGATCGCCCACAGCCATAACTTGGTGCTCGCCAAGCTGGCGCTCAAACACCTCAACAGCCAAGACCTGCTCGACGGCGCCAAAGCCCTCGGCTTTGAACGCGACATTCCCTTTGAGCTGCCCCTGGAGCGCAGCCCGGCGCATATCCCCGCCGAGCCCCGCGAGCGAGCGAAGGTCGCCGCCGGCTTCTGGCACGTCGATATGAGCCCACTGCACGGCGCCCTGATGGCCAGCGTCTTCGCCCGCGGCGGCGTGCTTCAGCCGCCCCATCTGGTCGCCCAGGTGCTCGGACCAGACGGCAACGATCGCACACCGCAGCTCCCCGACATCGAGCGCACCCTGCCCAAAGAGGCAGCTTATGGCGTCGGCTCAATGATGGTGGCAACCACCACCGAGGGCACCGCCCGCAAGAGCTTCAAGGACAAGGCTGGCGTCCCCTACATTTCGAACATCAAGGTCGCCGGCAAGACCGGCAGCCTGACCGGCAAAAAAGCGCCGGCGCTCAACTACAACTGGTTCGTCGGCTACGCCCCCGCGAAAAATCCCGAGATCGCCTTCGCAGTGCTGCTCGCCAATGAGCCAAAGTGGAAGATCAAGGCCCACTACGTCGCCCGCAGGCTGGTTCAGGTCTACCTCAAAAGGCGCGAGGCCATCCGCGACCAGAGCGACGCGAGGCTGGCCCAGGACGGCGGCATCAGCCTGCCGCAAAACGACGCCAAAGCGGCCCCCGTGATCGCCCAGGCAAAGCCCGAACCCGAGGCCCAAAACGCCGACACGCCGCCCCCCAAGGCAGCGGCCGAGTCCAAGTCAGAGGAGACTCTGCCCCCGGTCCCCGGTCCGGTGGCGAAGGGCACAAATCCGCATCCGAGCCAGGGCTAAGGGCTCAGGGCTCAGGGCTCAGGCTAAAACGTCCAGTGCCGAGTCGACCGGCGCGCACGCGTGAAAGGATTGCCGCGCACCGAGCCCCCGAGCTTCGCCCAGAGCTCGTGTAGACTCTTGCCACGGCCTCCCCGAGGCTTGCTGCGAGCGCTGCGCGACTCTCCGAGATCGGCTCGGAACGGCGTCGGCAACCGGTGACCGCCGATCTCCACGTGTCTCGTCGAATCCCCAAAACCCGTTCGATCGTTGGGCCGCTGCTCCAACTCGGAGCGCCGATCCTCGGCCTCAGTATCTGTACCCTCGCGATGCCGAGCCGCGGAGCAGAGCCTGCGTCCACTCCTAGCGACACTCCGCAAGACGCGAGCGACGGCTCACAGCGGGTCAAAGCCACCGCCGCGGTCCGCCGCGCTCAGGCAGCTTTCCAGGCGGGCAAGTACACCGCAGCGATCGCCGACTTCACCGAAGCCAACAACCTAAGACCCGCCGCCAAGCTCGAATACAACATCGGCATCTGTCACCAGCGGCTCCACCACCAGGCCCTTGAGGCAGGTGAGCGCGAGGCCGAAAAGAAACACGCAGACGCGGCCATCGACGCCTTCAACCGCTACCTCAAAGCTCGGCCGACAAGCGAGGATCGAGCGGCCGTCGAGGACTTGATCCGCTCGCTCGGAGGCACACCGATCACCTCCGCAGCGCTCAAGCCCGCACCAGACCAGGAAAAACATGTCCCTGGCCCGATCGAGGCTCCGGTCGCTGCGAGCGAATCTGGGGAGAGCGTCGAGCCGCCGCCAGCTGCGACGAGCGACGAAACAGAGCCCCCTGCGACCGCGCACCTAGGTCTCCCCCGCGGGTCGTTCGCCGCCTCCTTCGGTCTGTGGTTCCAGCCCCAACTCAACGCTCATGCCACGGTCGAGGCGGCATCGATGATCCATCTCTCTCTGCGCGGAGGTGTGCACTTGGGTGCCCGTCGCAGGCTCTTTGCAGGCGCCGGCATCGGCCTCGCCGGCGGCGGCAAAGAGCACCCTCAGACCAAGCTCGGAGCGACTGCGCTGGCCCTGGACGGCCTCGCCGGCCTGCGCCTCCCGCTCGGCAAGGGCGACCGCATTGTCCTGCCAATCACGGCGATCATTGGCACCACTCGCGAGGTGCTCCGAACCCGAAATAACATGTCCACACCAACATGTTCTAAGGGATCAGGATCACAGGTCGGAGTACATTGGGGCGCTCGGCTCGGCGCACGCATCGGTGCTCTCGTGCTGCTCGGACCTAGGCGCGCCCACGGGCTGCTCTTCGACCTGGACGTAAGTGCCTCGATCTACGGCAAGGGTTCCCTCGCTGCAGGATGCGAGCTGAGCCCCTTTGAGGTCCTTGGCCTGCCCCCCGTGCGCGCCATCATCGGCACAAGCCTCGGCTACAATTTCCGATGGTGAGAGAGCCCCCGCAGCTCACATCCGGTGCACACCGCTGAGGCTCGGATCGGCCTCGATCGCCCCTTCATCTTCGCTGCCGGCGAGGAAGAAACTCGAGTCGCGATAGCGCCGGAGGAAGTGGCGGCTGATGACCACTGCGCTCGCGGTTAAAGGCACGGCGATCATCACCCCACCGATGCCAAAGAGCGAGCCGCAGACCATCAGGCCGGCGATCACGGCGGCCGGGTTTAGACCCACAGAGCCGCCCAAAATCCGCGGCGTGATCACCAGGCCGTCGAGGGTCTGCACGACGACAAAAACACCGGCGAGCCCGAGCAACTGGCCGAACCCGTTGAAGTCCATCAGCGTCAGCAGCAGCCCCAAGGAGAGCCCGAGCCCGGGACCGATGTAGGGGATGAAGGCGAGCATGCCCATGATGAAGCCGACCAAGACCCCCAAGGGCACGCCGACGTAGACCAAGCCGAGCGAATAGAGGGTGCTGAGCGTGACCATCAGGACCAGCTCGCCGCGGACCCATTGGGCGATGACGTCCGAAATTTCGCGGCTGAGCCCGTAGACCCGAGCGCGGTTGCGAGGCGGGACCAGGGCACCAAAAAATCGGATGAGTCGGGGAAAATCTAAAAGCAGGTAGAGCGTGAAGATCGGGATCAAGACCAACACGATCACGACCCGCGAGATGCTCTCGATGCCGCCGCTGAGGCTGCCAAGAACGTCGCGGATCTCTCCGCTCGAGATGCGCTGGCTGAGCTCCGCCTGCAGGTCGTCCCAGAGCAAGGGCAACGTCGTGCCCGAACTCGCTTCGATCCACACACCCATGGTTTCGATCCGCTCCGGCGCGGTGTCGACGAACTCGGCGATCTGATCGGCGACCATCGGCAGGAGCAGCGAGAGCAGCAACGCCAAGGTCGCCCCCCCCGCGCCGAGCACCAAGAGCACGCTCAGCACCCGCGGTACCCGACGACGCTGAAGCGCGAGCACCAACGGATCCAAGAGGTACGCGAGAACAAAGGCCGCACCGAGGGCGATCATCAGCGGCTGGAGACGCTGCAGGATCTCGAGAAAGACGTAGACAAACGCCAGCACGAACGCGATTTGCACGAAGGTGTGCGTGCGCCTGACATGCGGGTCGGTCACGGCTCGGGATCTTCTAGTAATTCGGCGTCGACGACAATCTCCGCCGGCGAGTCTCTGTCGATCCGCAGGGTCTTTTGCACGGGGAAGCGCCCGGGCTTGCGGATTTCGACACGGTGGACCCCAGGCGCGAGCTGCAGGGGTCCGCTGGCGGGCTGCGAGAACGAGCGCACGAGACCGATGTAGTTGCCGTCGACATAGACTTCGGCGTCACTGTCCTCGGCCGGCGTATGGATTATGAGCGCCGCGCTTTGGCCGCGATTGGCGCAACCAACGACAGAGAACGAAGCGCAGAGGGCCAGACCGACGGCGAGCAGGTGGGCGCGCATCCGCGGAGTAGACCACATCCGGCAGCTCAGTCGAAAGTCGCGGCGATCCGCCGGGGACCCAGGACCTCGAGAATCCGCAGCGGCACGCCCGGGATCCGCAACGTAGCCACACGCTGCGCCAGCTCCTCTGCCCCCAGACCTTCGCCGCCCTCGACCCGGAGGATCACAGCGCCCGCTGCTGTGATCCCGCCGACGGAGACAGAGCGCACACCGACCACCGAGGAGCCGAGCGCACGCTGCACACGGCGGACCCGAGCCGCCGGCCAGGGAGCGGCGATTTCGAGCGAAATCGAGACATCACGGCCCCTGTGCAGTGCCTCTGAGAGCCCCACAAGCGCCCGCCGCAGCGCCTCAAATTCGGCTGCGCTGGTGTCCTCGGCAAAGGCCAAAGCGGTACTTTTAAAGGGCACGGCGCCGCTGATCTCAGCCTCGAGTGTTACCCGAGCCCCGTGCGCACGGGCCTGGTAGACCTCGCCGAGCGCCTCGCAGCGCAGCCGCAGATTCAGTACCGTCGGCGCCTCGGCGGCGATGCTCACAAGACCGCGAGCGAGTAGCTGCTCGCGCACGCCGGCGATCACCTCGTCGCCACAACCATCGCCGCGCAGCTCACCAAATCGCGGCAGCTTCACACCATCGACAGGCTCGCCCGCGCCCCGCAGCAACTTCTCGATCCGCGGCAGATCGATCTCGACCTCGACCTCGACCGTGGCGGTCGCACCGTCATCGCTCTGCTTTAAAATCCGGTAGGCGCTGGTCCACGCCGCCGAAGAAGCGAGCACCCGAGTGCGATCCCCCGGATCAACACCTTCGAGCTCTGCGAGCGCTGCTCCGAGCGCCGCTTTGCGAGCCCTTTGCAGGGCCTCCCGGCGCGGCGCGATCCGATCGCCTCCCTCAGCGATCGCCGCCTGACCACTGCCAGTATACGGCGCGGCATGCGCATTTGCGGTCGACACAGAGCCCAGCAGCGCCACCAGAGCGAGCCAGCGCATCGCCCCAAACGGAGCTGAGAGCACCCTAAGCGCTACACAGGAGGGAGAGAGAGGCATTCGCTGTGCAGCTTCGCAGACCGCCCGGGATCGAAGCAAGGAAGCCGCGCAGGCAGCCGAGAGAGAGCGCGATAGCGGGTGGCGTTTCGCTGCATCCTACGATACACCGCCCTAGCCCATGGTTCGCAGCCTCTTTACAGGACATCGTCGCTACAGCATCACTCATCGCGCGGTTCAGCGCCTGCGGGAGTTGGTGCCGACTCAGGCCGAGGAGGACGACGAGTCCCTCCGCGATCATCTCGACAGCGCGATCTGCCGCGCCGAAGATGACAAACGCGCGGTACGGACCCTCGATGTGATGCTCGGCGAGCCGCAGATCCTCGTGCCTCTGGATACCTTTGGCGACACGCTCTACGCGATCATCAAGGAGGACACCGTCGTCACCGTGCTGCCCAAGGGCCACGGCGAAGAGATCCTCCAGCGCGGGCAAGCGCTCGAGCAAAAAGTCGCGGCCGGCGAGATGCCACTGCCGCAGCCCGACGAGAACAGCTGGGAGCTCCGCCGTCGGTGGCGTCGTGATCCTCCGGTGCCGCCGATCATCGAGCGAGTCAACCGCCACAACGCACCGCCCCCCGCCGGCGACGAAGAGGCCGCCAACGAATCGCCCGAGCTGCCCGCTCTCAGCCCGACCACCGAAGCCCTCCTGAGCAAGGCGGTCGAGCAAGCGAGACGCAAGGTCCGTGGTCGCATTCGGCTGGTCGAAAGCCCGCCGCCGGCCCCCGAGCCTCAGCCCCAATCTCCCGTGGAAGAGGCCTTGGTCCGCGGCCTGGACCGCGCCCGTCAGCGCGCCGTCGTCTCTGCACTCGCCGCGGTGCTCGCCGAGCAAGAGCCCGACTCCGAGGTACTGCCCCTCTGGAATCAGCTTTTAGAGGAGGGCCTGCCCGCCAACCTCACCGTCGAGGATCTGCTGAGCGCCGTCCGCCAGATCCCTCCGACCTGAGCAGAGTCCGCAACCATTGTCTCGGCCCGCGGTCGCCCTGTGCGACTGCGGGTTTTGTCAATTGAGATCGCGAGAATCGCCTGAACACGAGGACCGTGCACGTCGCACTGGATGCTGACGCCTCGTGCACGGGTCATGTCGCATGCACGGCCGTGCTCTGCAGTTGGCCATGAACTCCACACTCAAGCCCGCACGAGCACAAAGGGTCGCGGGGCCGCCTGCATCTCCGACCCCAGGACTCCGGGAGTGTTCATGCCCGAGCAGACCTTCGACTTAGTATTCACCCTGTGGGCCGCCAACATTTACAGTGTGTACATTTGTACATTCTGTACAGAATGACGTTCAACCGATTCCACTTCACATTCGCGCCGCATCGACCGAAAACAACCGTTTAAAGTCCCTGCATTGCCTTGTAGTCTCGAATTTGGGAGAACTGAATATGAAAACCACTATTACTACATTTGGGTACATGTCCACACTTGGACTGAGCGCGATGTTGCTGGTCCTGGGGTGTTCTGGAGATGACACATCGACGACCGGTACGAGCGCGAGCGAGACAGGCTCGACGAGCGACGATCCTAGCAGCTCTAGCGGCTCGACCACAGGTTCGACAACAAATGGATCGAGTTCGACAAATCCATCGACGGATCCAACCATGTCGACCTCAACCGACCCCACCACGGATACGGACGCGACCACCACAACCTCAACAACCTCAACGACCACAACAGAGACCGATGGAACGACCACCACGACAACAGGTGGGGTCTGCGGTGATATGAACGTCGATCTGGGCGAAGAATGCGACGACGGCAACGAGGATAACAGCGATGCCTGCACAAATGAGTGCCTCGCGGCCTACTGTGGGGACAGTTGGGTCTACGAGGGCGTCGAGGCCTGCGATGACGGCAATGAGGTCGATACCGATGAGTGCACTAGCACCTGCGACTTGGCGATCTGTGGCGACGCAATTGTCTACGAAGGCATCGAAGCCTGCGACGACGGCAATGACGACAATACGGATGAATGTACCGATCTCTGCGCCGCACCGGCCTGTGATGACGGCATCATGAGCGGTCAAGAGAGCGACGTCGACTGCGGCGGCCCCGATTGCGACGGCTGTCCGATCGACGGCGCCTGCGTCGAGAGTTCGGACTGCGCGGATAGTCAATGTATCGACAATACTTGCCAGGTACCAGAGACCTGCCTGGCGATCCTCGAAGCCGATCCGCAAGCGACCTCCGGCAAATACACCATCGACGCCGGCACCGATACCAGCTACGAGGTCTACTGTGATATGGAGACCGATGGCGGCGGTTGGACGATCCTCTGGGCGACCAGCGGCGGCGACAACCAGCAACCGATGACCGGTGATGGCGAAGTCTTAGGTGGCGATCCCCTGGCCTATCAGGCCTACAACCGCAAGCGCGCCTTCAAGGTATTGCTCTCGGGACTGAGTTCGGAGGGCCTCATCGGTCGAAAACTCGGCAAGGTCTGGCTCCAGTTCGACCACGTGCCCTTCGACGAAACGCTGACGATGGCCAACAAACACCGCCATTGGGCGACAACCCTCAAAGCCTCCAACGGTATTACCAAGTCGGGCTTTGTCGGCTTCTCCAACTACAACATCACGGGCGGCGGCGATTTCAACCTCTCCCTTACCGACGGCAACACCTGCGGGGGCAAAACAGTGATGGGCGTCGATCACCACCAGACCAAGTATTGGCACCTCAACTGTGGCTGCACGCGCCAGTATCTCTACTCGTACTCGAATCAATCCGCCGACAGTGACGCCTCCTACAACGTCAACACCGGGCTCGGAAGTTGGACCGCCACCGCGGCCTGCACGAGCTCTGAGGGCAAGGGCCTAGCGCTCTACCTGGGCGTCCGTTAGCAGCTGTTTTCGAGCGCGAGCAAGCGTAGCCTCCTCAAGCATGAGGGGGCCTGCGCACCTGTGGTTCGATCCCTCCTCTCCAGCGCCGCACAGCGGGCTGTGCGCATGTTCCAGAGCGCGAACGAACACAGGAGCGATCTGCGCGCGGAGCCCAGGCACATGCACAAGCACCCACCAATGCAGCCCTCACGGCCCTTGGGCGCGTCTCGTCCCCTCTCAGCACGTCTCACCCAACTCGAAGGGCTATCCCCCCAAGCCGGCGCCCGCGAGCATCCCGAGGCGTATGTAGGTCGCTGTGCTGCCGCTCTGAAATGCCGCATGATCGTCGACTAGGGGCGATCTGGGCTATCCTAGAGCGCCCTGCCGATGGCCATGCCGCCAAAGCCACCACCACCGCCGCGTAAGCTCCCGAAGTCAAACGCGGGGACCGCCGAGCCGATGCTGCTCGCGGTCAGCGATCTCGAGGACATCGAGGTGGCGGCGCCGCGCCCGGGTCCGGGCCTGACCCTGGTCGGCACTGTTCTCGCGGACCGCTATCAGATCCTCGAGCGCATCGCTGAGGGCGGCATGGGTACGGTCTACGTCGCCGAGCACATCACGATCCACCGTCGCCTGGCGATCAAAGTACTGAGCCCCGACTTAGGCAACAGCCCCGACATCGCCCAACGCTTCCTCCGAGAGGCGCAGGCGGCCTCGATGATCCAGCACGAGCATATCGTCGACATCATCGATTTTGGCTACACCGAGCAGGGGCAAGCGTTCCTGGCGATGGAGCTCCTAGAGGGCGAAGATCTGGCCACAACGCTCGATCGAGAGCGTCGATTGCCGTGGCCTCGGCTCCGACGCATGGTCCTCCAGATGTGCCGTGCGCTAAACGCCGCGCACGAAAAGGGCGTCGTGCACCGCGACATGAAGCCCGCCAATTGCTTCCGAATTAAGCGGGGGGGCAACGCAGATTTCATCAAGCTGCTCGACTTCGGGATCGCCAAAGTGATGACCGAGGCGACCACCTTTCGCGGCAAACAACCGGTCGCCCAGGCGACCGCCGCCGGCACCCTGCTCGGGACCCCAGAGTACATGGCGCCAGAGCTCGCCCGCGACGGTGTGCCCGACGCCCGCGTCGACATTTACTCGCTGGGCGTGATGATCTACGAGCTGCTCACGGGCGTCGTCCCGCTGCGCGGCGAGACCTTCATGTCGACTCTGGTGCTGCACCTAACGCAGGAGCCGATCCCCCCCCGTCAGCGGGCGCCCAGCGCTGACATCCCACCGGCAATCGAAGCCGTGGTCATGCGCGCGCTCGCCAAGGATCCCAACGCCCGTTACCAGACCATCCGCGAGATGACCGAGGCCCTGGTCGCCGCCGATCAGCGCCTGCGCTCGACCGGCCTCTTCTTGCCGGCGATCCCGGATACGCCCGAATTCTCGCCACCGACCCGCGACGAGACCGAAACCGAAGCCGAACGCGCACCGACGCTCAACGTCAATCTGCAATCGACCGGCGGCGCCCGCCACTCGACTCCGCAGCAGACGATCGATACCCGCTCGCACCGGACGCTCCCCCCCCCGATCAGA